>VTLG01012257.1_pt1 | contig 37083 bp, 46 predicted proteins | sample 4694571 | NCBI WGS metagenome assembly VTLG01 (sample SAMN12604809, study PRJNA352737) | marine metagenome | biome: ENVO:00000447; feature: ENVO:00000209|ENVO:00000569|ENVO:01000036; material: ENVO:00002151; isolation source: viral sequences binned using virsorter ...
TTTAGGAACTTCAGCTAATGTTACTGCTATGGGATTGTTAGGAACTTCAGCTAATGTAACTGCTATGGGTTTATTAGGAGTTTCAGCTAATGTTACTGCTATGGGTTTATTAGGAGTTTCAGCAGTTATTACTGATATGGGTATTTTAGGAACTTCAGCTAATGTTACTGCTATGTCAACTTGTGCAGATAATATTGCAGGAGTAAATAGTTTTGCAGATAGATATAGAGTCGCTAGTTCTGATCCTTCTTCTAGTCTTGATGAAGGGGATCTTGTTTATAATACAACAACTAATGCCTTAAAATATTATAATGGTTCGGCCTGGACTTCTATAGCAGTTAATACGGATATTAATGTAAAGGTATCAAGTAATGATTCAACTGCTGGTTATTTAAACGGAAAATTAGTGGCGGGTGAAGGTATTGATCTAACAGAAAATTCTGATGGTAGTGATGAAACTTTAACAATAGCAGGTGAAGATGCTTCTACCAGCAACAAAGGTGTCGCAAGTTTCCATTCTGATAATTTCTCTGTATCAAGTGGTGCTGTTACAATTAAAGATCAAGGTGTAGCTTTAGCAGAAATAGTAAATGTAAGTGCTACCGACAAAATACTAGGCCGTAGTTCAAGTGGTGCTGGTACTATAGAAGAAATAGATTGTACTGCGGCTGGTCGAGCATTGTTAGATGATGCTAATGCTTCAGCACAGAGAACAACTTTAGGATTAGCGATTGGTAGTGACGTTCAGGCTTTTGATTCAGATACTTGTAAATTAGATGCAACTGCTAATTTTGGCGATAATATTGTTCAACGACCTATTTTAAAAGATTATGGGGAAACTCATAATGCGATTGGAGATACTGGAGGAGGATCAGATACTATTGATCTTGAAAGCGGAAATGTTGTGAGTGCCACTGTTTCAACTGGAACGCAAACTTTTGTTTTTTCTAATCCTACTGCATCTACTAATTGTTGTAGTTTTATGTTGATTCTAACAAATGGAGGAAGTCAAACAGTAAACTGGCCTGGTTCAGTAGATTGGGCTGGAGGAACTGCTCCAAGTTTAACTGCTTCAGGTACAGATATACTGGTCTTTACTACTGTGAATGGTGGTACATTATGGCATGGAGCAGTAGCAAGTACGGACAGTAAATAATGGTTGGTGGAAAAAAATTCGGTTGGTGGGGAAAATCTGGAGTATCTGCTGATGATGTTACTTACTTTGGTGATAGTTCTGGTGGTACTGTTACTTTTGGTGGATCAACAACAGATAGTATAAGTGTTGGTGCATCTAGTTATGGACATTTTTTCGTAGATGGTAGTTCAACTAAAGGTTATCCCGTTCCTTTATCAGCTGAAACTGATAAATTTTATGAAATAACAGTTGCCAATAAGAATGGTTCTTATGATGGAGATATGGCTCTTAAACAATACTCTGGATTAACCATTGATGCTGGTTATGTTTTAACTACGGATCAACCATGTGCAGGATTAATGGTATTGGTTGATGGAAATTGTACTATTAATGGTTCGTTGTCTATGACAGCCAGAGGAGCAAATAGAAATCCTACTGGTGTTGCAGCAGGAGGAATTAATTTACCCGTAAAACCATCTGGTGGCGGACTATCAGAAAGTTTATCTGGTGGAGCAGTATTTGATGGCTGTGGTACAGCAGTTGAAGCTCTTGAGGGAAATTTTCCAAATTCAGGATCAGGAACTATGCTAAATATACCTAAAGTTGGTATGCCATCTGCTAGTACCAATGATAGTGATGTTACTGGTTGGAATAAACATAATGGAGATGATGCTGATAATTACACCGTTTCGTCTAGTTGGGGATCAAGACCGACTGATTGTGGAAAAACTGGAGAAGGAGGAGCTGGGCCTGGTAAAGGTGCTGGTCTTAATGGTGGTGCTGGCACTTGTTTTTCTGGAGGTTCGGCGGCTGGTGGGTCATATCAAGGTCATACCTTAACTGCAAATAGTTACGGAGGAGCTGGAACTGATGGTCAAAATAATGGTGATTGGGCTGTTGGAGGTGGTGCAGGAAATCCTGGTGGAGCTGCAGTAACTTGGGGAAGTTTTGCAGCAGTAGCAGGAGGGAATGGAACGGGAGGACTATTAATACTTTTAGTTTCTGGAGATTTGACAATAGGATCAGGTGGAGGAATATATTGTAGAGGAGTTGGTGGTGCTAGTGTTACTGGATCTCCTTATAATTCAGGAGCTGGAGGAAGTTCTGGGGGAGGAACAATGATTGTAGGATATGGAGGAACTTTATCTAATTCAGGAACTATAGATTGCAATGGAGGATTTATTTCTGTTGCTGATAATTCAGACAGAGGACCATCAGGAGGAGATGATTATGTGCTGGCTGCTACTGGTGGAAATGGCTCAGTACAATTAATTAATTTAAACGCATAAAGGAGGATATATGTCCTATTTAAAAGTAGAAAGTGGGGAAGTTACAAAAACAATTCCTAATATTCGTCAAGAATATTCTAATGTTTCTTTTCCTGGTGGTAAACCTAATCAGGAATTTTTAGATTTACATAGTTTAGTAGAGGTTACACATGTTACTATTAATCATCCAAATGATAAGGTAGAAAATGTTGATCCTTATCAAGATGGTGATAAATGGTATACACAAAAAGTTACAGCTTATGTAGCTCCTTCTCCTTCTCCTGATACTCCAGAACAAAAGTGGAAAATGGTTAGGTTTGAAAGATATGAAAAATTAAGAGAATGTGATTATGTAGTATTAGAGGATTCCCAGGTATCTAATAAAGACGAGTGGAAAACTTATCGTCAGGCATTAAGAGATGTTCCTCAAAACAATACTGATCCTGATAATATCACATGGCCAGAGAAGCCTTGATAATTATGAAAATATTTTGCCAATGTGGAAATAAAATAACGAAAGCAATGCAGAATATAATTAAACTTGTCTTAGTTTTATTGGCAATTTTTATTTTTATCAACCTTATTAAAAATGTTTTAGCTGAAGATATGAAATTAGAAAAACGTACTTACATGAAGCAATTACTATGCACACAGCATGAAGATTTAGTGAATAATCTTATTACTGCTCATGGTGAGTCTCGTAAATGGTGGGCCATAAATTCAAGTAGAGAGTTAGTAGAATTATTTGTTAATGATTCTAATGGAGCATGGACAATTATTATTTCAAAAAATTCAGGAATTGCTTGTGGTCTAGTTGGTGGAGATCATAGTGGAGCAAACTTTGACGTTGATAATCCAAGCGGGGATAACTTATGATTTTATATTATGCGATAATTTCTTTTTGTTTAGGTACTTGTTCAGATCCAAGTGATATGCACAGATACATATACAACGAAACTATTGCTTATGAGCAATGTTTAACTAAAGTTGAAGAAATGGCTCAGACTATTCGGATGGAAATACCAGAAACAATACACCGCCCTATCAGTATGCTATGTGTTCAAAAAGATGTCCTTAAAAATAAAGAAAGATATGAGGAAATCTAATGTCTAAAACTACTCCTACATCTCTTGCTCTTGAGGCTTTAAAAAGAATAGACAAACATGAGAAAGAGTGTGGAGAAAGATGGGCGGAGGCTACTGTTCAATTACAACTACTACAACAAACTGTTGAGAAACATGGAAAACGCTGGGAGAAAACCGCTTGGTTATTAATAAGCGGGATAGGCCTAACTTTATTAACTTTTTTATTTAAATCTTTCATATAAGGAGAAAAACTATGGATATTATTTTAAATTTTTTTGCAGATTACCCCGCTTGGATTAACGCATTGCTGAGTATTTGTGTTTCAGCTACGGGAATTACCATTCTCACGAAGAATAATTATGACAATAAGGTGCTTAATATAATTATAAAAATATTAAATATTCTCGCTGGAAATATTTTACGCAATAAAAATGCAGATGATTATAAATAATGAATTGGTTGTCCTCTATTGCAGCAATAGGAAAATTATTTAATAAAATATTTTCCTATTTCTTAATTAAGAAAAGCGTAGAAAGGGATTATTATAAAAATTTAAATGAAGATACTCATGTTGCAAATGAAGTTCGTAAAATTATTAGTGGTAATCGCAGTATTCGTATTCGTAAACAGTTGCGTAAATACCAAAAGAAATAGTTATTGCCAGGTGGCAACAATTATATACTTAAATGATTATGATATAGAGAATGTTTCTCCAGATTTAGCCAGGGATATTCTTATACATAATGAAACTTATGAAAGTATATGTAATGGCTACTAGTTTTATTAAACAAGAAATAGACCAGGCTATAGAATTAAATAAAAAAGGTTATTCTGTTAAAGAAATTGCCCTGAAGGTAGGTAAAAGTATTTACTCAGTTTATAGATGGAAAAAATTAGGACTATTAGATAAAGACAAAGAAGAATACCAATCCCCTATTCTGGATGATCCTGAATTATCCATTGATGATTTACTAGATAAATCTGAGGAAAGATTTAAACGAATACAAAAAGCAAAACAGTCTCAAAAATGGATGGAATTTAAAATGAAAAATCCTGGCCCTTTTGGATTAGTCTTTGTTGGAGATCCTCATATTGGAGACCAGGGATGTAACATTAAACTATTAAGAGAACATATATCAATAATAAAAGAAACTCCTTCTTTATATGGAGTTGGACTAGGAGATTATACTAATAACTGGTCATCTAAATTAGCACAACGAATTGCTCCCTTAGAAGAAACAACTCGACCTCAAACTTGGCGATTAGTGGATTGGTTTTTTAGAGAAATAGAATGGTTTTTATTGATTAAAGGAAATCATGATGTTTGGAATGGATCAGATGATGTATTAGATTGGATGTATAGAGGAACAATACCTATCCAGGAATGGCAAGCTCAATTTAGAATAACATCTCCTAACAAAAAAGAATTTAATATCTGGGTAGCACACGATTTCCCAGGTCATTCTCAATGGAATCCATTACATGGGCCAATGAAAAAAGGTAAGTTCTCAGGACAAGCGGATGTATATGTAGCAGGACATAAACATAATTGGGCTTTGTTTCATGTAGAAGATGCGGATAATAAAAAAACATATTGGAGTGCCAGGGCTAGAGGATATAAGTTTTATGACCATTACGCTACAGTTTTAGGAATACAAGAGCAAGAACATGGGGCATCAGTTTGTGCAATTTTTGATCCTAATAAAGACGGGCCAGCAGCAGTTCAGATGTTTGCAGATGTAGAGGAGGCCTCACAATATTTAACCTGGAAAAGAAAAAAATATGATTGATTATAATTCTTCACTAGCTTGTGTTTTTATTGAGAAAAAAGATAATATTTATTCTGTCAATATTATTATTACTCCTTTTCAAGATAGAGAAGATGCTGAAAGTGTGGCTAAAATTGTAGGGGAAATGATGGGAGTGGAGGAAGTAATAGAGAGAGATAGATTAAATTGATTGATTTATTAAAAGATATTTTAAAAAGAGATGAAGGCTTACGCTACCAGGCCTATGATGATGCAACGGGAAAAATGATTGAACGAGGCGATATAATAAAGGGGTATGTTTCAATAGGCTGCGGAAGAAATTTACATTATGGTTTATCGGATGAAGAAATAGATTTTTTATTAAATAATGATATTGATAGATGTATTAATGAGGCCATAACTTATCCCTGGTATAATGATTTAAATGGGATAAGAAAATGTGTAGTTCTATCTATGTTATTTAACTTAGGAAAAACTAGATTTGATACTTTTAAATTATTTCAAAAAGCTATGGTAAAAAAAGACTACTTTTTAGCTACTGAGGAAATGAGGCAAAGTAAATGGTATACTGATTGCGGAGATAGAGCTGAGAGGCTCTGTGTTTATATGATGAGTGGTGTTATACCAGATTATAAATAAAAAAAGAGAAGCAAAACACCTTGGTGAAAATTTGCTTCTCTCTTTAAAACGATAAATAATATCGACCTGACAATCATATTATATATCTATTTCAATTTATAATCAACCTTATTTTATTCCAGAAACGGGAACAATATTTCGGATTGATCCTTTGATTCTTTTAGCAATCCATCCTCTTTTTTCTATTCTTTCTAAATAATAATAAATGGTGGATATACTTTTTAAATTCAAATACTCTTTCATCTCAACGTAAGTAGGAGCAAATCCATTTTTTTTAATATAAGATTTAATAAAGTCATATAATTTTTTTTGTTTTACTGTTAAGTAAATATTATTTCCTTTTAAAATATTGACCTCATTTTTTAATTGTTCGTTTTCTTCTTGTAGTAAATTATTCATTTATCAACTCCACTTTTATAGATTTAGATCTTGATTCTTCTCTAGCGTCAACGCTATAAGCTTTTTTTGCTGGGCTATTACCCCAATAAATTTTGAGAGACTCCCCTATTCCACTTGAGTGATTCCCTAAACGATTCATTAATGCAGTTGAGGCTTCATTTTTTAATTTAGTGCTGGCTTTAATTGCTTCATTTGCATCAAGTATTGTTTCTGCATAATCTTCATCTTGCTTAGTTAAATTAATTGACTCAATACCTTCATCTAAAGAAAAAGTTTTTGCTGCATCTTGGGGGTTTACTGCATCATACCAATCTGTAACGGAATCCCTTTTATAAAGATCTACTCTTTTTTGAAAGTCATTAACTGATTCAGAAATTTTATCTTGTATTTCTTTATTCTCTTTATAAACATATACTTTATGATGGACTCCTTGGTATAGTATTGCTAGTGCCGACCATTTAACACCTAAACACATCATTAACCCTTGAAGTTGAATAGGCCCTCTAAATAGATCAGGTGTATTAGAAGGAGCAACTCCCGTTAATTTGGCTTCTAAAACACCTAGACCTTCTAGCTCTATATCATTATCGTCCATAATATATATTCCTTTATCATGATCCGTAACAATAGTGTCTCCTTTACCCGTAGCAACTCCATCTAATGATCCTTGCAAGGGCAATGTTTTATGCTTGATTGGCTCAGGTATACTTATTTTAACATCTATACCTAATTTTATTCCAGCCAACTTCAGAATAGTTGGTTCTAATTGAGTTCCTAACCACATAGCATCATTCTCTATAACTGGCCTAACATAATCAGGTTCTAATGCATTTATTGATTTTTTTAATTCATTATTAGGAAATGAATATTTATTATATCCCATTAAAGAAGCAAGCCTGGAGCATGACATCATTACATCATCAGTTAATTTACCCATTGCTTTTTCTTCTTTTTGTTCTATGTTAATTTCTTGACGTTTAAAACCTCCTCCTATATATTCCGTTTTCATTTGTACTCCTCCCAAATTAGTGATATTTCGGGAAGTGCAAACGAGGCCAGGAATAATATTGTTAGCATTAAAAGTAAAAAAACAATACTATCAGTAAATAATCTTAGGTTTATATAAGGCTTAATTACCTTACCTAACTTACCTAACTTACTACTACAATTTGTGTCTCTTACTTTGCTGTGATAACATACATTATGCGCCTTATCATCACTATTTATATAAGGCTTAATTACCTTAACTAACTTACCTAACTTACTACTACAATTAGTGTCTCTTACTTCGCTGTGATAATATACATTATGCGCCTTATCATCACTATTTATATTGCTAACTTTAATGTCTTGGTACTTCTTATCTAGTTCATACCAGGGTTTAGTTAGTAAATAATCATTTCTCCCGTACCCTTTAGTAGAATAGGCATTGCCACCTATTATTCTATGGATATTCTCAAGTTTAATATAATTTGGCATAATTTTAATCCTTTATAAATCATTAATAAAATAAAAAGAATTTAAAAAAAACCGCTATTTTTCAGGGTTTCAAGTTCCAAAAGGTTATTTTTTGGAGCATACCATATATAGTATTACCTTACACCCCTGAAATCAATACCATGAACAGAATTATAACATTCATTTGCCTCAGATAAAAGTTCTCGGTGAGCCTCATATAGCTTATATTTAGCAGCAGCAACTTTTGACCAGTTAGAGGATTTTTGGTCTTGTATCTCCTCTAATTGTTTCCCTAATTCTTTGAAAACTCTACTAGCAGTTGATATATGTCCTAACTTAATCATAGGAACTGTAATCCGATTTGCATTTGCACCAGTCATTCTTCGGCTATATGCTTCTTGATTCTGGTATTGTTTTTGTATATTTGCTGTTTTTTTCATTTTCCTTCCTCCTTCATTCTACTATATTTCACTACTAGGTAAAAAGATATACCAAATTTTGCATGAAAAATTGGTATGAAAATAGCGGAAATAATTACCTTATTACATTGGTTCACACTTCGTTGAAGTAGAAGCAACTAATTCATCACTTGCAATAAAACAAATCGTCTTAGGATTAATACCTTCTTTTGTTACTCTAATAAAATCATTTCTATCAATCCCATCCCTTACTACCAATCGGACTGTATTTTCGGAAGCATGGCAATTTTTTAACGCCCATTGCATAGTGATAACATCTTTATACTTTGAAATCTCTTTCGGCAATATTCCTTGTCTTGCACAAACAGTTGCTAAATATAAAACTCGGTGAGTCCACGACTGTTGCCAATATCTCCTGAGATTAAAGTGAGGTGCATTATTTATTTTATAAACATATTCAAATCGTTCAACCGCCCAATGATCAAAAACATTATGTCGGTGATGCGGATCAACCCATTGTTTTATGGTTTTTCTATCTATAACTTTATTTGCCATCTTCAATCTCCATACCTTCACGATAAAAGTTCATTCTTTCTTCTATCGTTGTACTTACCCAATCGAGTACGGGTTGAGCTAATTGGTAACCTTTATCTTTCTTCACCACTTCATGACGCCAAATAGCGTCTTGTAAAATGTGATCAACTATTTCCTCCCGTCTAACATGTGTCAGATCAACGAGTTCTTCTTTCGAACACCATCTATCCTCAACCGTACATTCGGCAAGTTTTAACACGATAATTCGTGAGATAATCCCCCGACTACCCCAAAAGTCTTGCATGGAATCTTTCGGGTTTTCTGCCCGTTTAGAATTATGTGTTATTCCTTTTTTTATAATATGTAATACAGATTTTTTCATTAATTTCCCCCCTTTGATCTGTTATCGTAAATCCCTCCTCTTATCATGGTATTACGAACACTACTTAAACTCCATACTTTTCTACCCATAGGGGTTTTTACCCCCCTAGCCTCCAGGCATTGTTTAATCCCGCTAAGTGTGTATACACCCGTTTGCATAATTTCCGAAACAACCTCGCAAATCTCATAGGCAGTTTCATTAGCAATTTCTTGAGCTTGTTTTATACCCAAGGCTGATCCTGCTTGCGGATTAGGTGTGCCAAGCTTTACTCCTTGTTTTTTCTTTTCGGCCAGGGATGCTTTTGTTCTATCTGAAATTAATTTTGCCTCATATTCCGCAACATTAGCCATTAATTGCAGCATAAACTTAGTTGTCGCTGGATTATGCATTTCTGGAATATCGCAAGCAATGAATGGAACTCTTGAGTCAAGAAGTTTAGACAAAAAAGAAACATTCCTGGTTAATCTATCCAACTTAGCAACAACTAAAGTAGCCTTTGTTGTTTTACATAAATCAAGGGCCTTTTTAAGTTCTTTTCTATGTCTGTCCGTTCTTCTACCCGTTTCCACCTCAACAAATTCTCCTATTAACTTCCAGTTTCCTCCGTTGAGGTGTTTATCTATTAAAGTTTTTTGTGCAGATAAACCTAGTCCACTTTTTCCTTGTCTTTGTGTGGAGACTCTAAGATAGCAGACATAATCTCCTGAATGTTTACTTCCTGGTTTAGGCATTTTAAACTCCCTCTACTTGTTTTAACATTGCATTAATTTCATCTACTTCCTCTTTTGACAACCAAACTTTATCGCCAATAAGTTCTCCCTTATATTTAAACTTTGGGCCAAGCTTTAAAAACTTAATTATATCTTTATTAACAATGTAGTTTTTGCCTTTATCTTTTTCTAAATCGAGAATGAAATCAAAAAGCCAATCATCCCCTAAACCTTCGCCTAATTTATTAGTAGCATCTTTCACTTTAATTGGTGTTTTCAAAACCTTAACTAAAGTTTTTGCGTCATAGTGCCAAGTACCCATTGTTTAACCCTCCAAATTGTTAATGAATGTTTTTTTATCAACTAAATATATTCTTGCTTTGCCTGGAACTCTATATTTGATCTTATTCTTGTTTTTACCTTTTATAATAGGTTTCCAAAATACAAACTTAGCGAAATTTAATTGCGGTAAATCAATCAAATTATATTTAGCATCCTTCCAGGAATTAGGTAATTTTCCTCTTTCCATTTTTTCGTAATTAACTTTTTTCTTCCTGGGTTTCCTAATAGGTGCAGGTTTATAATTTTTTGGTTTTCTTAGGAAACCTGGAATTTCTGGTAGTTCGTATTTATTCATTTAACCTCCTTTAATAATTTTGATTATTTTCTATCATCCAATCAATTTCTTCTTTAGCATCAGCTAAAGTGTTACAAGCATTCCAGAAATCTAAATCATCCTCTAGTTTGAAACTCCAAATAGCCCCATTACTACCCTCAAAAGGACAGATAATGTACCCTTTGTATTTTCTTTCTGTTTCGTAATTTGTCATTTAACCTCCTTTAAGTTATCAACGATTTTTTCTAATCTAGTTAATTCATCAACGCACTTTTTATGAGCCTTTTCTCTATCCTCTAATAAATGTCTGGTATCATTTAATAGAATTTTTAACTTTTTATGTTCTGCTTTCAAATCCTTAATATCTAGAACATATTTTTCAACGAGAATATTTATGGTTTTTAGTATTAATTCTTTTTTAGTCATTTGACCTCCTCATATTAATTGTTGTTTTTTGAAGCAAGCATTGATTTTGTAATTAACTGCTCCGACTATCTTTTCTTTTATTTCTTCTTGTTTCTTTTCTTCTTCTTCACTTCCAGGCTGGTTAATTTTAATCTCAATTTTTACATTTTTCATAACTTCATCAATGGCCTTTAACTCGCAAAGCTTCTTTTTTTGCTCATCATTAAGTTTTTCATAATCAATGTCGCTATCAAGAAAACTTTTCCAGCCTCCCCAGTTGCCAATTTCTCTATGGCTTACATATCCGTTTTTCTCTGTAAGTACCGCAACATGGCTATATGTACTTTTTTTAACTTTGCACCATTTATTAGTTTTAGGATTTAAAGTTTGAAAGCAAACCCTATCCCCTTTCTTTGGGATAGTTTCTACCCAATATTTTCTTTTAGTTTTTAATTTGTATCCCCAGGGATAATTTTCCACTATTAAGGCATTATCAAAACAATTTTTATTATATTTAAATGTCATATTAAACCCTCCAATTATCAGCGTATTTGCTTGTGTTAATTATTGAGGCAATCCCTCTAAGATCTCCTCCCTTATTGCCTATGTCATCAGCAATTTTCCAAATATCTATCTTTTTAACAGTTTTATCTTTTAAATGATTTTTGACCGCCTTTAGAACCTTGCAGCGACAATCAACCATATTTGTATTTAATGTTGGATTTACATAAAATTTCATTATTTGCTTTTCCTTTCTTTGCTAGGTTTATTTGTTTTCATGTTCTTTCTATTTTCCTTCCACTAGTAATATGGCATCTTTCTGCTACTATTACAAGACCCAAAAGGTACTTTTTATAAAATAATTTGTAACATATTGTAATTACTAGGAAAAAAAATGAAAAAAAATGACATAATTGAGAAGCATTTTTATTTAAGAGAAGATATTTGTGTTTTGCTCCAGGAAAAAAAGCGAAAAGATAGAAGGTCTGAATCAAGTATTGTTGAGGATATTCTAAGAAAATATTTATTACCCGAAAAAAAAGAATCGTTAGAAATCCCTAGGTCTATCTTATGAGTAATCCATCTAAGCAAAAAGGATCGGGTTTTGAATTAGAAGTAGTCCGAAAACATAAGGAAGAATTAAAAATTAATGCTTATAAACAACCTTTATCTGGAGCATTAGGCGGAAAATTTAAGTGTGATGTATGGGTAGCTGGTATGGCGGGAGAATGTAAAAGAAGAAAAAAGAATTTCACTAGTTTATATAAAGCCCTGGAACAAGATAATGCGGACATATTATTTGTTCGAGATGATAAACAACCAATCCTGGTTGTCCTTCCCTGGGATAGTTATAAGTTATTTTGCCAATGGTCAAAATTGGCTCAACTGTTTCCTATAGATAAGGAAAGCGAGGTCAGCGTAACTGATCAACAATTATAAAGGAAAAATAAAATGAATGTAGATTTAGGTAGTGATTCAGTCCAATTTGTCGCTTGGAAAGCCCAAGAAAAATCTTGGTGCATTGATGGTGAAAATTGCGGATTAACGAAAATCCTGGTTGATGTTGATAGTCTCAAGATCGGCCAAGGCAAATTACAAGCGGGAGTAGCTCCTGAATGGATTTGGAATGAAAATACCAATGATAAAACGAAACTCCAGGACGGATATAAAAAAGCATTTTCTATACAAATATATGTATCAGAAAAACATGGTTCTCCCGTTTCTGAAGTTAGGGAATGGTCAACAAATCAACGAGCCTCCAGGGATGCAGTCCAGGAGTTGTTGAAAGATGTTAAAAAATCTGAGCCTGGGAAATGGGCTATTATTTCCTTAAATGGATCAAAGCTGCAACAATTCGGAGAGGCCCAGGTCAACGTACCCATATTAAAGTTTGACGGATGGACTAAAGCTCCAAAACAAGAGGAAACCCCTCCCCCTCCTCCTAAAACGGATGATGATGTAGAATTTGAGTAATAATGGCATTATCTCAACAAATGGCCCAGGTTGCCAAACACTTTTGGGGAGAACCCTCCTCTGCTACAAATACAGAGTTGAGGTGGGGTAATCATGGAAGTAAATCTGTCAACCTAGCCAAAGGTGTTTGGTATGACCATGAATTAGACGTAGGCGGAGGAGTTATTGATCTTATAAAAAGAGAAATGCCCTCACTTAATGGATCAATCCCCGCTATTTTGGAAAAAATAACTGGTTTGCAATCTCCTCAACCTATTAAACAAGAGCAAACTACTTATAATTACCAGGATAAATCAGGTCAAACTAAATACCAGGTCATACGCTATGAACCGAAAACTTTTCGGCAAAGGCGGGTTGAGAATGGTAAAGCGATATGGGGATTGCAAGGAGTGTCTTTGCTCCCATACCGCTTGCCTAATATTATCAATAATCCCCAGGATAAAGTATTTATTGTGGAAGGGGAGAAAGATGTTAAGGCTTTAGAGGATATTAACCTGGTAGCAACGTGCAATTCAGGAGGATCAGGAAACTGGAAACCAGAAATTTCTGCTTATTTACGGGATAGAGATTGCATAATTTTACCAGATAATGACGCAGCAGGAAAAAAACATGGACGGGATGTATTCGAGTCCTTACAGAATATTGCCAAGTCGGTAAAAATAATACAATTACCTGGTTTAAAAGAAAAGGAAGATCCATACGACTGGCTACAAACTCATAACAAAGAGGAATTATTACAAGTAATAAACCAGGATCAAGACACCCCAATTTCTATTATGACAATTCAAGATATAATGATGATGCCTCCGACACCTTGGCTTATCCAGGATTTTATTCCTGAGAATAGTATGACCATGATTTATGGATCTCCAGGTAGTGGAAAAACCTTCCTGGCATTAGATATGGCTTTACATATCGCCCACAATAAAGAATGGCATGGGAAAAATGTTCGACCAGGTCTCGTTATTTATATTGCGGGAGAAGGAGTTGGAGGATTAAGGAAAAGATTAAAAGCATGGAATCAGGCCCACAAAAATGAGCCAGGATTAGGACTTCGTATCGTTCCCTTACCTATAGGCCTCCTGGATGAAGATGAAATACAAGCTTTAATACAGACGATTCAGCAAATTAAGAACGACCTGGACGTAAGATTAGTTGTATTTGATACAGTTGCCAGGTGTATGGCAGGGGATGAAAATTCCGCCCAGGATATGGGCCTGGCTATTAAGGCAATGGATAAAATTCGAGAAACTTTTAAATGTGCCGTTATGCCTATTCATCATTCGGGTAAAGATAGAGATAGAGGGGCAAGAGGATCAACCGCTTTAATCGGTGCGGTTGATGTATCGCTAAGAGTAGACCGCCAAGATGATATTCTTTTATTGAGTACCGAAAAGCAGAAAGATGCCGAGGCCCAGGAACAAGTTGTATTTCATTCCAGAGTTATCACTTTAGAAGAAAATGAAGAATACGATTTGAGTGAACCTGAAACAAGTATCGTTTTAAGCCTTCATACCGATCAGGATGTCAAACTCTATAATAGTCTAACTCCCCCCCAAAGAATGGTATTTAATGCTTTACAGATGGCTATTGATGAAGCGGGTATTTCATCACCTAATAATCGAGTACCTGGTAGATGTACCACTATAGAATTGTGGCGGGCTTACTCTATGCATAAAACAATTTCCGAAGGCGAAAAAGAGGACTCAAAAAGGAAAGCTTTTCAGCGATCCGCAAAGTCATTAATAGAGAAAAATATCGTGTCAAAATGGAATGATTACGTTTGGCTAGTTCGGACAAGTCGGACAAGGCAGTTAGGACAAGTGTCCGAGTCTGAAAAGCAAGGTGAATAAGGGTTATAGGATGATAGGACAATCAAGCTGGACAGTCTCCGAGAGTCAGGACGGACACGGACACACCTTAGGTGTCCTGTCCGACTGTCCGAGGTGTCCTGGAATATGGATAAATTATGGAGATATTATGAATGATTACTGAGGCTTCAAATAAGATAATAAAGGAAGTGGATGAGGTAAAATCTGAAATGGAAAGAAAATGGGGAGTTGGTGGTTTAGAGGAAGCGGTGGCCGATACATTAAGAGAAAAGTTTAAACGTCAGTACGATAAACTATTTAATGCGATTGATAACAAGAATAACGAGGACATTCAAAAACATGGACAAGCTACTATTAAAGGATGGCAGTTCTTAGATAAAGAAGCCAGTAAGCTTGTATGGGCTTTTAAACTACCTCCTAATGTCTGGCAAATACAACATTCAAGCGGAGTAGTTATGACAGTCTACAATGGAGAAATAGAAAAAAAAGATAAAAAAGGTGTAGTTATGAGTATAGAGGAATTAGTTAAGTTTGTTCCCGCTAATGTCCTGGAGATAAAAAAGAATTTCCGAGAATCGGAGGTTACTATAATTCAAAAACTAGAAAGATTAGATGATGAGATCAAATAAACCCGTTATAAGACAATCAAAACCGCCTACTCGATTGTATGCAGTTCTACCCGCAAAGTCTATTCAGGATGATGATTTACATCCAACGACATTGAGAGTTTTAGGAGCAATCTGCATCCATACCAATAAATACGGAATCTGCTGGCCTTCCAGAATTACTTTAGGTCGGCATGTTTCCAGGACTCCGAAAACAATATCTTTCCATGTTACCAGGTTAATTAAACTTGGATATATCAGGAAATTAAAGAAAAGAGGATATAAAATACCAGGTTGGGAAAGAAAATCCAGGTATGCTACAAACCGATACCAGGTACTCTATAATGGTCTTGCGACAGAAATGCCGACAAAAGAGGAGTTTTACGCCCCAAGGCCTAAGATAGTAGAAGAATATCCAGAAGATGTAGTTATCCAGAATAGTGAGGGGGTTATAGGGGGATCAGAAATCGAGATTAAGAGTATTGCACAAGCATTTTGTTCTGGAGTCCAAAAAGTCTATGGAGTCCACATTCCTATTGAAGGCAGCCTGGAAGCAGCAAGGATATTACATACTAAAGGAATAAAAGCAGAGAAGGTCATGGAATATGCGGAGAATATGGCGTTAGAGTGGCGGGATGACAACAAAGCTCCGCCCCAGGTATTAAATCAGTTGGTCAAATGGTCAGGATTAGTGTAGTATACAAAGACCAAACGAAGGTAACGGAGTTGTAATATGTTTGATAAAGCCTGGCGTGATGCGATTAATAAAGACCTGGAAGAACTAAGCATATACAAAAGGAGAACAAATAATGAACATGCAGAAAGAGGGCATACCCCCTCCCCCCTCCCCACCCATTCCGCTAGGGGGAGGTCGCAGGAAATTTTCGGGAAAAAGGAAATGGATGATAATGTAAACCAGCCCATGCATTACCGCCAGCATGATTTAGAGGTTATAGATGCAATCAAGGGATTACAGTCTAAGGACGAATTTCAAGGTTATTTAAGAGGATCAATAATTAAATACCTGGGCCGATACCGATATAAAGGTCAACCCGTAGAAGATTTAAGAAAAGCAAAATGGTATTTAGAAAAACTGCTAAAGGAGATTGCGGAAGATGGTAGACCATATACCGACACCGATTAGAAAAGCCCGAAAGCTTTTATCTAAAGGAACAGAGGACGAAAGAGAGGCGGTTAAGCAGGAGCTAGAGTGTATTGGAGCAAGTGAGATTACGGATATATTATCCTGGAATAGTGCTGGCCAGGTAACAATGAATCCAACTGAAAAATTGAGTCATAGTGCAAGGAAATCAATAAAGAAGATTAAAGTAACTCCTACCCGTAACGGATCAGCTATAGAGGTAGAGATGCATGATAAAATGGCAGCTTTAAGGTTATTAGCTAAACATCATGGATTATTAGATCAAACCTCCGATAGCAATAGACCGAGTGTTATTGGGATAAATTTAACTGGCCCAGAGGTAACAACGTATGAAGTCAAAGAGAGTAAAGAGTAGTTGGTATGGGGAAGTTATGCGAGATCTGCGTCTTAGCAGAGGTTTAACACAATCGGATGTAGCGAGGGTGGCCAAAGTGGATGTCGATACAGTAGGACGAATTGAAACGGGATTAAGTAGTGGACGATTTGATTTTGTTGAAAAGATTTTTAATGCATTAGACCATGATATTGAGGTAGTGCCGATAGATGCCAAGAGTGAAAGCTACAAAAGATAGATCTAAAAGACGGACTAAAGTTAAGCCAACGGAAGAAATAGGCGGACTAGATTTAGATTTTTCTAATGCCCCTACTACCTGGGAATTTTTAAATGATAATAGTTTTTTTCGAGGATTATTAGGGCCAGTTGGTTCAGGTAAGAGTTATGCGTGTGCAGCAGAGATTATGTTGAGGGCGGTAAAACAACCCCCTTCCTCTAGGGATAATGTCCGTTATTCCCGTTTTGTTGTGGTAAGAAACAGTTATCCAGAGTTAAGAACAACAACAATTAAGACCTGGTTAGAGATATTTCCTGAGAATCAATGGGGGTCTATGCGGTGGTCTCCTCCATTAACCCATCATTTAAAGTTACCCGCCAGGGATGATATAGCGGGAGTAGATTGTGAGGTTATATTTTTAGCCCTGGATCAACCGAAGGATGTACGAAAATTATTATCCCTGGAATTAACGGGTGCTTGGGTTAATGAAGCCAGGGAATTACCATTAAGTATTGTCCAGGGATTAACACATAGAGTAGGAAGATACCCAACAAAGTCGAATGGAGGATGTAAATGGAGAGGAATTTGGGCCGATACCAATCCTCCAGATGATGATGCATGGTGGTATAAATTAGCGGAGAAAGAGCCAATTAAAGGGAAATATGCCTGGACGTTTTTTAAACAACCTGGTGGAATGATTGAGACGGATAAAGAAGTAGATAATTCATTTTTTGCTGGAGGGAAATACTGGAGTGCTAATCCAGGGGCGGAAAATATCCGCAATTTACCAATTGGATATTATGAGCAGCAATTAGGAGGAAAAAATTTAGATTGGCTGCGGTGTTATGTGGGAGGGCAATATGCTTTTGTAAAGGAAGGAAGAAGTGTATGGCATGAATATGATGACACTATAATGAGTGAGGAAAGTTTACAAATAGATTTAAGTTTACCTATTCAACTTGGCTTAGATTTTGGATTAACTCCCGCTTGTGTATTTGGACAACGATATAACAATGGTAAATGGATTATTTTACATGAAATAGTAACGGAAGATATGGGCCTGGAAAGGTTTGCTCAAATGTTATTATATGAATTAAATACCCGATTTCAAAATTTAGAGCCTTTAATATGGGGTGATCCAGCAGGACAAAAGCGTGATGAAATATTTGAAGTTACCAGTTTTGACCATTTACGCACTTTAGGTCTTAACGCTAAACCAACTGCCACAAACGATTTTCAGGTACGAAGGGAGGCAGGAGCAAGCCCTATGACCAGGTTAGTGGATGGTAAACCCGCATTAAGAGTAGATAAAGGATGCAAGCGATTACGAAAATCTTTAGCGGGAGGGTATCATTTTAAAAGAGTTGGTATAAGTGGCGGGACGGATCGTTTTCGAGATGTACCCGACAAGAATATGCATAGTCATATTGGGGATGCTTTTGCTTATTTGTTATTAGGAGGAGGAGAACATAGGAGATTAACAAGAGGAAATTATCAATCAAAATATTTTAAATCACAATTCAATGCGAATACAGAGTTTGAAATTTGGTAGTGGCAACAGATTTTTATGAGTGGTGTAATATTATTATTTCTGATAATTACCGAATTTTACCATTTCAGAAACATCATATTTATTTATTAGACAATGATAAATTTCAACAAATTATGATGGAACAAATACCAGATTTTCCTAAATGGGTGGAGGCTCAAGCATTGTCTGGGCCTTGTGTTACTGTGTTTGAGGATGGAAAACCTCTATTATGTTTTGGTTTTGTGATGTTATGGAATGGGGTAGCAGAAGGATGGATGTTAAAAGATAAATCAGTTATAGATAAATATTTACATTTAGGTCGTTTTTCCAGACTGCTTTTTAAAGGTTTTGGTACTGTTTTAAGACTACATAGAATACAATTTCATATTTCTTCTATTAACTTTCCAGCGACAAGATTTGCAGAATTTCTTAAATTTAAAAAAGAAGGCATATTAAAACAATATGGCCCTGATAAAATTGATTTTTATATTTATGGAAGGAATTATTAATGGGTAATTTTTTTAGACCTCCAAAACCTCCAGCTCCAGATCCTAGTATTGCTCGCAATCAAGAAAGAGAAAGACAACGATTACGAGCAGAAAGACGAGATACTCAAAGAGGTATATCCGCTAGACGTAGATTAAGACGAGGCGGAGGATTGCGTATGTTGTTAAGTACTTATCATGGAGGGGTTGCAGATGAATTGATGGGAAAAGATTTATCTAGTACATTAGGATCTGGCTCTAATACAAATACATGAAAAAATTTACTGTAAAAGAGATCATCAATAGAGCAGAAAAAGCAGATGATCGCAAAGAGCAATGGCGAAGTGTGTATGAAGAATGTTATGAGTTTGGATTACCACAAAGAAATTTATATTCTGGACATTACGAGGGAAAAATAGTTGGACAAAATAAAATGGCCAGAGTTTTCGATTCTACCGCTATTAATTCGACACAACGATTTGCGAATAGATTACAGTCGGCTTTGTTTCCTCCCTATCGCAACTGGTGTCGTTTAATAGCGGGAGATGATGCTAAAGCAGAAGTAGAAGATCCCAGGGAATTACAAATAGCTTTAGATATTTATACTGAAAAAATGTTTAATGTTTTAAGGCAAACCAGTTTTGATCTAGCAATGTCTGAATTTCTTTTAGATCTATGTGTTGGAACTGCGGTTATGCTTATTCAACCAGGAGATGAAGAAACTCCCATACGTTTTGAAGCAGTACCGCAATACCTGGTAAGTTTAGAAGATGGGCCAAATGGATTAGTAGATAATGTGTACCGCAAACACCGATTAAGAGTAGAAGCCATTGAAAGACAATGGCCAGATGTAAAACTTACTAAAGAACTAAAAAAATTAATAGATGAAAAACCAAGTGAAGAAATTGATTTACTTGAGGCAACTATTTATAAAAAAGATGAAGATGTTTACTGTTACCATATTATAGATCAAAAAAGTAAAGAGGAATTAGTATATAGGGTAATGGATTCATCTCCCTGGATTGTTTCCCGATATATGAAAGTATCAGGGGAAATTTATGGTAGAGGCCCATTAGTTTCATGTTTACCTGATATTAAAACTTTAAATAAAACAAAAGAACTTATATTGAAAAACGCTAGTTTATCCATTGCTGGTGCATATACAGTAGCGGATGATGGAGTAGTTAATCCACAAACTATTCGCATCCAACCTGGAGCAATTATACCCGTTGCTAGAAATGGTGGCCCACAAGGAGAAAGCTTAAAACCTTTACCGAGAAGTGGTGATTTTAATGTCGCACAATTAGTTATTAATGATTTAACAACTAATATCAAAAGGGCTTTATTAGATGATAGCTTACCTCCTGATACTATGTCTGCTAGAAGTGCTACGGAAATTGTTGAAAAAATGAAAACCCTCCATGTTCAATTAGGAAGTGCTTTTGGACGATTAACAACGGAGGCTATGTTACCGATAGTGGAAAGAGTTTTACATGTAATGGATGAACAAAATATTATAACCATGCCTTTAAAAGTGGACGGAAACGCTATTAAAATAGTACCACAATCTCCTCTTGCACAATCACAAAATTTAGAAGATTTAGAAAATGTAATGAAGTTTTTACAAATTGCTCAAGGATTAGGGCCAATAGGTCAAGTTGCTTTAAACCAAGATGAGGCTATAGATTATATTGCAGAAAATTTAGGTGTTCCAGGTAATATATTAAATACCAGGCAACAAAGACAAGAAATAGTACAACAAATGACTCAAATGGCTGAACAAGCAGCAGAGGGGGAAGCTGAAGAAGCAGCTCCTACCCCAGAAGCAGTACCCGCTTAATGTCTGGATGGGATGAATTAAAAGGATCTCCTACTGAAAAAGTAGAAGAAGAACAAGATATTGATTTTGTTTTTTTAAGATTATTTAATACTAAAGACGGAAAAAAAATTCTGAAATTTTTAGAATCCAAAACAGTTAAACAACCTACCTGGTATCCTGGAGAAGAAGCTTCTCATGGATTTGTTAGGGAAGGACAAAATTCAATTATTCGAGATATAACTAAAAGAATAGAAAGGGCTAGAAACCATGAATGAAGAAAAAACTGAGGCCGTCCAGGACGAGAACCAAGAGGCCGACCAGGACGAAAACCAAAGTCTTTTAAATGTAGAAATTGAAAATAAGGAAGAAGATAATAAAGATGATGGAGAACCATCCACTAATCATCTTACAAAAGATGATGATAATGAGCCAACCCCTAGTGAAGAAGAAGCGAAAGAAGAAGAAGAAAAGAAGATTGAAAAACCTGATTATGTTTCTGTATCGCATTGGGATAACAATAAAGGCGAAGTTAAAACAGAGGAATTAGCCAGGGCTTACCATGAATTACGCAATAAAATGTCAACTGGTAAACATAAACCTCCTAAAGATGGTGAATATAAAAAAGATTTTGCGGATGGATTAAAGGAGGATGAATTAGTTGGCAAGTTTACAGAAATTGCGAAAGACAATAATTTTAGTCAAGAATTATACGAAGAATTAATTAACTTTTTTATTGATTCCCAAGGAGAAGTAGAGCAAGAAATAAAATATTCAAAAGAGAAAGAACTTAAAAAGCTTGGAAATAAGGCAGAGTCTATTATTAAATCGACTAATTCCTGGTTGCAGAAATTTGGAGATTCTAAAGTTTTAACTCCAGACGAAGTAAACGCTGTGGCAAAAGCAAGTACAAGTTCTTATTTTATTTCAGCTTTAAATAAAATTCGTAGATCATACAACGAACAAACAATTCCATCAGTTAATACACATGAAACATCTAAAACTAGCATGGAGGATTTACAAGACATGATGAAAGATCCCCGTTATGGGAAAGATGATAATTTTACTAAGAAAGTAGAGAAGATGGTATACGAATTTCATGGGGAAAAATACGTTTAGAATGTTTCTTTATTACTTATAATTATAAGTGTTTAATTTGTAGTAATGGCTTAGTTTTCTTATATTAAATTGACTGACAACCTCTACTTACATAGGGCCAGTTGCTAGGTTGATGCTTACCTTAAAGCATAAGTAAACTGGCCCTCGGACAACCAGCTACGAAATTGGTATTAACTTTAACAAAAAACGAAAGGAATATGTTATGGCTCAATCTGTAACAAATGCTTTCATTACACTTTTTGATTCTGAAGTTAAACAAGCTTATCAAGCCTCAAGAGCATTAGCTGGTTTAACTAGGGAAAAACATGGTGTAGTGGGATCAACTTGTCGTTTTACTAAAATTGGTAAAGGGCAAGCAAGTATACGAACACCTTTGACAGACATTGTACCGCTAAATGTTAGTTATTCTACCGTTTCGGCTACAATGACTGATTATTTAGCAGGTGAGTATACGGATATATTTCAGCAAGCGAAGATTAACTTTCAAGAACGTGCAGAACTAGTACAAGTTGTAGGAAATGCAGTAGGAAGAAGAATGGATCAAGTAACCATTGATGCTTTAAGTGCTGCTTCTGGAACTGGTACTGTTGCTAATACTATTGCAGAAGATGGTTCTGCTGGAAGTGCATCAGACTTGAATACTGGAAAAATTCGTGCAGCAAAGAAAGCTTTGGATGCAAAAAACGTGCCTCCAGGGGATAGAACTTTGTTGATACATGCGAACAGCCTAAGTGCATTGTTAGCTCAAACAACTGTTCAATCAAGCGACTATAATACTATAAGAGCCTTGGTAGACGGAAGCCTGGACACCTGGTTAGGCATGAGAGTGGTTACTATTGGTGATTATGATGAAGGTGGACTGGCGATTGATGGATCTTCAGACCGAGTTGTTTATGCTTTTCATAAATCTGCGGTTGGAGTTGGAATAAATATGGCTCAAAAAAGTCAAATTGACTATGTGCCTGAGAAAACATCCTGGCTTGTAGCCTCTATGTTTTCTGGAGGTGGAATTGCGGTTGATGTTGACGGCATAGTAAAAATAACCTGTAGAGAGTAGGAGTAAAAATATGGCTTTTGCAAGATCAGGATGGAATCCTATCGGTGGACAATCAAAGAAAGGTAACTCTCCAGCAATGTGGAGTTATACGAGTACGGATGCTCACACCGCAATAAGGGCTGCTGGTTACTTCAATAATGTTTCAGATGATGTAACTGTAGGCGATATAATTTATAGCTGGGCTTCAACTGGAGGAACTGCTACTGCTTCTTGGCATGTAGTTGTATCTAACGCATCTGGTGTAGTAGATGTGGCGGATGCGGTTACAGTAGCATTAACCGATTCAGATTAGAGAATTGGCCTAGACTATTAATAACTAAGGAGAAGGGATATGGCTTCTGGAGATACAAAGTTATCTATTTGTTCAGATGCTTTAATAATGCTAGGGGCAAATCCCCTCTCCTCTTTTTCTGAGGGTACTGATTCAGCCCAGGTATGTGATAGATTATATGATGATTTAAGAGATACTATTTTAGGAATGTACCCTTGGTCATTTTCGTATAAGAAAGTACAACTAGCGAGAACAACTGCTACCCCCATTAATGAATGGAAATATGAATATCAATTACCTTCTGATAGGATAGGCTCTGGAGCAAGAGCATTATTTGACAGCTCTAGTTCTGGTGCAAGGCCTAAGAATGAAGGTTGGGAAATATATGAAGATAAGATTTTAACTAATTTTGAATATGTTTATGTGGATTATCAATTTAGACCTAGTGAAGATGTTTTACCTACTTATTTTGTTCAATTATTAAAATATTGGCTGGCCTGGCATATTGCAGAACCAGTAACAGATCAAATTACTAAAGGACAATATTATCAAACTTTGGCAATAGGATCTCCTTCTGAAAATAATAGAGGCGGAATGTTTCGCCAGGCAACTATTATTGATGGTGCAAATCAACCAGGACAAGTAATAGAGGATTTTGATTTAATAGAAGTGAGGAACTAATGCCTCGACAAGTTAATATTCAAACCAATTTTAGTGTCGGTGAACTTGATCCTCTTTTAAGAAGTAGGGTAGATTTAAAACAATATTACAATGCCTTACAAACAGCAACTAATGTATTAATACAACCTCAAGGTGGTGTTAAAAGAAGGGATGGACTTAAATATATAGCAGAACTTCCTAGTAGTGCTAGTCCTGAAGATGGAGTCCGATTAATACCTTTTGAATATTCTATAGACGATTCATATATGTTTGCTGTAACACATCAAAAAATATTTATATTTAAAAATAAAACTTTACAAACAAATATTAATTCTTCTGGAAATAATTATTTAGCGGTTTCAGCTATTACTTCTGCTATGTTAAGTAAATTAAAATATACACAATTAGCAGATACTATGATTTTTACGCATAATGATTTACAACCTTTAAAAATAGTTAGAGGTGGAGATGATAGTACCTGGACTACTTCCAATATTTCTTTTACCAATATTCCTAAATATTCTTTTACCTTATATAATAAGTCTCCTTTAAGTGCTACTTTAACACCTAATAAAATATCTGGAAACATACAATTTGATTCTGGTTCTGGAAATTCCCATTCAGCAACCGCACAAGCAGGAAGTTCAAACACAATTACTTTAGATACTGGAGCTAATAGTGCGGATGATTATTATAATGGGTTAGCTATCGAAATAACAAGTGGTACTGGTAGTGGTCAATATTCCAGAATAACAGATTATGTTGGAAGCACAAAAGTTGCGACAGTTTATCCAGCCTGGTCTACTAATCCCTCTAGTGATAGTGCATTTGCGATTACTATGTTTAATGATGGAGATGTTGGTCAATATCTGAATAATTCAGTTAATTTTGGTAGAGCTAGAATAATAGAGGTAGAAAGTTCAACTAGAGTTCATGGGTACGCTGAAGCTCCATTTTTTGATACTGGAGCATTAGCATCTGGAGATTGGGATATAGAATTTGGTTATGAAGAATCTTGGAGTACTGCACGAGGATGGCCAACTAGTGCAACTTTCCATGAAAGTAGATTGTATTTTGGAGGTTCAAAGTCATTACCTACTAATATATGGGGTTCAAGGGTTTCTGATTATTTTAATTTTGATTTAGGAGAATCTTTAGATGATGAGGGTCTTAATGCAGAATTAACAACTGATAGTTTAAATTCAATTCAAGATATTTTTTCTGGTAGAGATCTACAGATATTTACTTCTGGTGGAGAATTTTATTTACCACAAACAAGCAATGATCCAATTACTCCTTCTAATTTAATGATTAAGATAGGTACTCGTAATGGAATTAAGCCTGGAGTTCCAGTTGCAGGATTAGACTCTGGAACTATATTTGTTCAACGATCAGGAAAATCATTGAATGAGATGGTATTTACAGATACAGAATTAGCCTATACTACTGCTACTATATCATTATTAAGTTCTCATTTATTAAAATCTCCCGTTGATATGGCAATCCGTAGAGCAACAAGTACAGAGGAAAGTGATAGATTATTCCTGGTAAATGGAGATGATGGATCTATTAGTTGCTATTCTATTTTACGAAGTCAAAATGTTATAGCTCCTTCTACCTTTACAACTGAAGGTACTTTTGAAGCAGTTGGTGTGGATGTGGATGATATTTATACTGTAATAAAAAGAGAGATCCAGGATTTACAAGCAACTTGCACAATTACAGTTACAGATTATACTAATATTGCGACTGGAAGTACAATAGTTCTCACTAAAAATGATGGGACAACAGTTACCTTTACTTGTCAAGGGGCTGGAACTGGTACACCAGATACCGATAAGTTTTTTCATAATGAATCCAATGATACCACAGCCGATAATATTTATACCGCTATAAATGCACATGCTGATTTTACTGTGGCGAATCCAGCAGCGAATGTTGTTACTGTTACCAGGGCAGCAAGAGGTAATAAAAACTTAATAGCTACATCTTCTGATACTACTCGATTAGCAACTACTAATTTTACTGGTGGAGCTACTACTAAATATTTTGTGGAAGTATTTGATAACACTTTACATACCGATAGTTCGGTATACGCAACGGGATCAAATTCTACGGGTACTGCTGCTCATTTACCTTATACTATTTTTGATATTGTAAATGATGGTAATGTGGAAGCTCAACAAACATCTAATAGTTCGGGTGTGATAACATTTTCTAGGGCAAGTGTTAGTAATTATCAAATAGGTATTCCATTTACAGTTAGTGTTAAAACAATGCCAGTAGAACCTCGCCTACCCTCTGGTTCTGTTAAAGGATTTAAGAAAAGAATTATAGAAGTAAACGCAGAATTATATCAATCAAAAGCAATGACTGTGAATAACCAATTAGTACCATTTCGCCAATTTGGAGAATCCGTATTAGATACTCCAGTTCAGTCTTTTACTGGTATTAAGAAAATCGGCCCATTATTAGGGTATAACTACGAAGGTTCAATAACAATTAGTCAATCCGTTCCTTTAGATTTAAACGTATTGGCTTTAGATTATTTAGTAAGTTTGGGACAATAATATGGAATATGTAGCAATAGCATCAACTTTAGTAAGTGCCTACGGACAATATAGTGCTGGCAAATATCAAAAATCTATGTATCAAAAACAAGCTGATTGGGCGGAAATACAAGGTGAATCGGAAGCATTAGCCTATGAACGTGCTGGCAATGAGGCTTTAAATAAAACTTTAAGAACAATGGCAACTATAAATGCCAGGGCAAGTGCGGGTAATCTTAATCCATTTACTGGTAGTGCGGGCAATTTACAAAGTTATGCATTAAAAAAAGGTATAGAAGATTATTCTATAGCTTTAGATAGTGCGGATATAAAAAGAAAGAGTGCTAGTTATCAAGCGGGCATTTATAGAACTGCGGGTAAACAAGCATTAAGAACTGGAATATTTAATGCTTTCGGACAAATTGGACAAGGATATATGATGTATAAGGCTATTGGTAGTGGTGGTAATACTACTTCTGATCCAACTGTTTATGGCCCTAACTATCCGCCTATAGGAGCAATGTCATAATGGCTGATAGATACCCTAGATATACCCCAAGTAATATTAGTTTAGCTGGCCCTGGAAGAATAGACCAGGCTTCTTTAAAAGAGTCAATTAGATCATCTACTGCTTTAACTGAAGGTGCTAATAAAATTATGAATTTTGCTTTTAAGCAGATGGAGGATAAAGCAAAAATTGAAGGTTCTGGTTATGGAGCAAAACATTCTCAAAAAGTTTTACAACAATTTGAAGGACGTACTCCAAGTTCTGTATATGACCAATCCGCTTTTGCAAGTGCTATAAAAGTCGCTGGTGCTAAAATTGAAACCGAAGCCAGGAGTAATATGGGTCAATCTTTATTAGAATGGAAACAAAATAAAGGAGATCCAGAAGAATTAAAAACCCGATTAAATAGTATTATTGGAGGTTTTAGTAATACGATTGGCAGGATGGATTCTGAAAGTGGTTTTTTACTTTCTGAAAAATTAAAAAGATTATCTAACTCTGTTTACCTGGATTATTCTGAAGATTGGATGAAGGAGCAAGAAAAGTTACTAGATCAAGATTATATAACGGGTCTTGATGAAAGACAAAGAGGGATAGAAGTAATTGCAAGGCAGGATGTTACTTTTGATCAATTTAATGAAAATTTAAATGCAGAAATTGCATCCCTTCAAGAATTTCTCCAAACCCATAATGTTGAGCCTAAAGAGATAGGAAAAGAAATTGTTATACTTAAAAGTTTAGCTCATAGAGCTAGAGTAAGAGGAGAATTTGAAAGGTCAGATGATAAAGCGGGATATTTAGGACAGTTTACGGATGATATTGATAAAAGAAAATCTTTAGCTAGAGGATTAGATGAAGCAGATATTAAAACCCTTCAAGGCGAAATGAGTCAAATAATAAATAAAAAAAATACTGAATTAAATACAAAAATTACCGCTTTAGATAAAGAAATAGATGACGTAGAAAAAACTATTATTCGAGGTATGCCGAGTGAAGGATTAGCTGAATTAGAAAAAAGAGCAATAGATTTAGGGGAAGGGGCAAATGAAGTTTTAGGGAGAATAACTTACCTTAAAAATATGCAACCAGTATATGAAAGCTTTGCTAATCAATCGCTAAAAAATATGGCAATTATGGTGGAGGATTTTAACACAAAAATAAGGGAAGATAATGATGTAACTGGTAGAGAAAGAGAAGTATTAGATAATTTTAATAAAATATGGTCTGATGCTCAGACTAGAATTAATAAAAAAGAATCTTTGTTGAGTGAAAACTTGACTGGTCTAAGTAATATAATATTAAAAGGTAAAAGTGTTGGAGATTATTTAAAGCAATTAAAACAAGATGCAATAGATATAGGAAGTGATGAAGTATTAGAGGAAATAAAATTACTTGAATCAGTCCAACCTTTATTTGAAAACTTATTACAATTAGACAATGAAAGCTTCCTATTAACATTAAACAAAATAAAAAAGGAATGGGAGAAAGATGGATTTTCTATTAAAGAAGATAAAACAATAGAGAATATAGAAAAATTATATAGTGAAATTCAAACTGAAAAAAATACACTTAAAAATATTTTTGCGGATAATTTGCAAGATTATGAACAAACTATAGTGTTTGGAAATATTAATGCGAATGAATTAAACGATCTGTATGAACGAGCTGTAGAATTAGGAGGAGAAGATTCGGAAAGTGCTAAAAGAATAGAGCAATTAATGAATGAAAGTATTGAGTATAGTGATGCAAGAAATAAGGATTATCCAGATTTAGTGGAAGAAATAAATAAAAGGGAATTAAATATAAAGAATTTAGATCCATCCAAAAAAATAAATGAAAGAAAAATAATAGCAAATTTAGAAAAAATAAGAAGCCATAGAGATAAACGTAGGAAAGAATTATTTGCCGATATAGCAGATATAGATGAATTAACTAAGAGTGATCAATTAGTAAGTGAAAACCTTTTAAACGAAGTTATTGAAGAAGTACATAAAATAGGAGACTCGGATTTAATTCAAAAATTAATGCAAACTACTTCAACTAATCAATATATTAATGCATTAGTAACTAACCCTACTATAAATATGTATCAGGAAATTATTAATATAAAAAGAACATTATCAAAAGATGGATTTACTATCGAAGAAAATAAATTTTTAGAACAATTAAATTCATCATTAACTGCAAAAAGAAATGCATTAGAACAAGATCCCGTAAATTGGGTTATTAAAAATAATGAAGAAGTAACTCAAAATGTTTTTAAATATATTCAAAATGCAGAGGGTGAAGATGTTATTACACTTGATCCAGATTTATTAAAATCCCGCATAGAGTCAATGCAAAATTATGAATCTCAATTAGATAGACCAACTTATTTAACTAATGAAGAAACAAAGATATTAATTAACCAATTTGAAAATGCAGATATAGACTCTAAAATGATGATGATGGGATCAATTAATGAAGCTGGAGGCCCATATCATTCTTTAGCAATATGGGAAAATATACATGGAGAAGGAGATGATGAAACCGCAAATACGATAGCACATTTAGGAGCTATTTTAATAGAAACCGCAGATACGAATTTTATAAGAGCAGTTATAAATGGACAAGAATTAATAGATGATAAAAATAGAATATATAATGAATTAACAACAAAAGATGAAATAAATCAAATTGATTTAATGTTTACTAGTGGAATTAATTTACCTTCATATATGCATAACACAATCTCAAAAGTAGCTCTTAATGCCTATACTTATTATCATAAAGCAGAAGCAAAAACTGATTTTGATCTGGAAATGTATGAAAATCTATTACAAAAGGCTGCTGGTGCAAATGGAAATTTTGGTGGAATTATTGACTATGAACCTTCTAGAAATGGACATAAGCATAAACTATTAATTCCTTCTACTATACCTAATGACGATAGATTTGAAGATTTTATGGATAATATTTCTTGGCCTATGCTTAGAATGTCTAGTGGTGATAGTGATTATTATTATGCTAATGGTCAAAAAGCAGAATGGGAAGATTTTACAAAAAGATTACATTTAACTAATGCTGGAGTAAATGAAGAAGGAAATTTTACATTTAGAGTTGGATTTTATCCCTGGAATCATGGGGCTGGATCACAGATGTTTGTTGATGAAAATGGAGAAGATATAATTCTTGATCTCGAAAGATTATATAGCATTTTTGATGATACTAGAGGATGGCAAAATTAATAGATTATTAGGACTTAATTATGTTTTTTGAAGATTCCAATCAATCAGGAAAAAGAATTAATAGGACTGTTGCTCCTGGGCCATTTACTGATTTCAAAGAAAATTACGAAGCTACTAAAGAATATCACCGCCTTACTCATAGTATTTATTCTAGGGAGGAGTCTTTATCCAGAGTACTACAACCTTTATTGGATGACATTTATGATAAAACTGGAAAACGATTTAACAATCCTGGTTATTTACCTTCAGAAAAAGAAGATGGATATGAACCATTTAGTTTTGCAGTAGAATCCTTGTCTCCATTGTTAGGATCTGAATTAATCAAAATAAATCAGCATATAAAAAATAGTCCTGAATTAAGCGATATGGTTTTTTTAACAGAAGAAAACTTAATGTTTAAAGCTAAACAATTAGCATTAGAAGCAAACAGTAATTGGGAAGATGTTACGGGTAGGCAAGACTCTGGGGCAAGTTGGGGTGAATTAGGTGCTATGGCTAGAGGAGAGTTTTTTGATTTAGGAAGGAATCCTCTTTCCTGGCCTTTATTGGTTGCGGGTTCTAGTGCCAAAACGTGGTTAAGATTTTTAACTTTAAATGGTATATATAGTGCAGGTGCAGTTGCTTATACTAGAGGAGAAATAGCCGAATGGAGGAAAGAAGTTGGATTAAGTTATACCTGGAAACAATTTGCTGCTGAAGTAACAACTGCTGGTGTTTTTGGTGCAGCTTTTGCTGGTGTTATGAGAGGAGGTATTAGTGGAGCAATAAAAGGTTATAAAGCTCTTAAAAAAGATACTGGTTATAGTAATACTAAAGCAGATGATCTGATTGCTAGAACAGAAGAAGATATGTGGGATTTAAATAACAATCCGCTTAAAGAAGTACTAGATGAACAAGCTGAACATATAAACCGCACAGATGAGGCGGTTAATTTTATTAATGATAATGTTGAAACTTTAAATATTAATGATAAACCAGTTTCTCCCATTAAAGTACCAGTATTAGAAAAAGGTTTAGATGATACTTTTGAAAGCGGAGGTCAATATAAGTTTAATATAGATGATCTCAATGTTGATGCGAAAACCTATCAGTTCAAATCAGGGACGGACAAAATGGGTGTAAGTGATAGACTGAAAGGAGTTAAGCAATGGGATGATAGTAAATCTGGTGTAGTGATAGTACATCAAAGAAAAGATGGGAAACTTTATATAGTAGACGGACACCAAAGATTAAATTTAGCAAAGACAATTAGACAATCAGATCCAAAACAAAAACCCAGATTAAGTGGATATTTATATAAAGAAAGTGATGGTGTTTCTATAGAAGAAGTAATGGTAATGGCAAGTAGTAAAAATATAGCGGAGGGTACGGGTAGTGCTTTGGACGTTGCAAAAATATTAAAATTATCGCCAGAACAATTAGAAAAATTACCTCCTACTTCATCTATAGTTATTCAAGGAAGAAACTTAAATAATTTATCAGACGAGGCCCGTAATTTAGTTATTAATGATATAGTTCCCGCTAAATATGCTCATTTAGTGGGAGCTTTAGAAAATGATCCCGTTAAACAATTAGCAATCTTAAAATTATTACATAAAACTAATCCAGAAAATGTAACTCAAGCGGAAGCGATAGTTCGCCAGGCTAAAGAAATTCCTTTTGATAAGCAGACAGAACAAACTCTTTTTGGAGAGGAAATGTTAGTGGAAAGTTTATTTAAGGAAAGAGCAAAAGTCCTTGATAATGCTCTTAAAATAATTAAAGAGGATAAGCGAATCTTCAAAACTCTACAACGTAACCATGATAGAGTGCAAAATGAAGGAAATAAACTTAACAAAAAAGCGAATGAAAGGAGGGCTATATCTGATGCCTACGCATTACAAATCATCCAAAGCAACGCAAACAAAAAAGGGAATCTCTCAGAAGCCCTTAACAATTCTGCCCAAAGGTTCAAAACAGAAGGCAGCCTCAAAAATGCAACAGCAGACTTTGTCGAATCTGTCAGACGAGAGATTTCAAATGGCAATCTTGCAGGGAGTTCAGTTGGCACACTTAGACACAATTTTAACCCTCAAGCGGAAAGCCATAGCATCTCGCCTGCAAGAAGCGAAAAAAACATCTTAAAAGATTTTGATGATCCAGCTAAAGGGATTGGCATGAAAAACCAATCTAAGATATTCGCTAGAGAAATAGATGAAGATATAAAAGTTAAGGAAGCTTTCCAAAGAGATATAGAGCTTAGAAAAGATTTAGGAGAAAAAATAAAAAAGGGAGCAACCGAAAAAGAAATTATATCACATCCCGCAGTTACTAAAGCTTTATCTGATGCAGAAAAAATTACACCAACGAATAATTCAAAAAACTTTGCTACAGAAGAATGGTGGAAAAATAGGACTTTTATTTTTAATGGAGAAAAAATTAAAGGTATTAATAATGCTATGGAAAAGATGTATGACAATGCTAAAAAATTAGGATGGACGGATGAAGAATTAATACCTCCTACAAACCCCGTATTAAAAAACAAGGAAGTACATATTATATTAGGCCCTCCAGCTAGTGGAAAAAGTATGATTGCAAATCGGATTGCACAAAAAACCAGATCTATGATTATTGATCCAGATGAAGTTAAAAAAGTACTACCAGAATATAAAGATGGTATTGGGTCTAATGCAGTACATGATGAAAGTAATATGATAGCAAAGACAATTCGTGATACTGCTATTAGAGATGGTTTTAATATTATAATTCCAACTGTTGGTCATAATATGTCAAAAACATCTAATATTATAAAAGATTTTAAAAGCAAGGGATATAAAATTAATTTAATAAATATGGATGTTTCATCTAGTAATGCTTTTAAAAGAATGTTTGCAAGATTTGTTGATACGGGACGTTTAATAGCCCCAGATTATTTAAAAAAAGTTGGAAATTTACCTAATATAACATATAATAAATTGAAAGGAAAAGTAGATGGCTACGCAAAAATCGACAACAACCAAGAGTTCCCGCAATCCCCGACAATCAGAGAAACAAAAAACATCATATTACAAGGGGATGAGTTTCGATTACGACAAGGCGGAGAAGGAAGCAGACCAGCGATACAAAAAGGATCGCTATCTGCAAAAATTAGTTCGGAATTGGAGGAGTTCCCAGTCGGACTAAGATTAGATGAAGAAGGAAAAACTATTCCTATTTTCAAAGACACCAAACAAATACTTTCCGAAATAGATCAAGACAAAAATATGTTGAAAAGACTGGAGGATTGCGTATGACTTTTCGTAAATGTGTTACCAATGCGGAATCTGAAGGAATTATTACTCCTGAACAAAAAGCAAAGGCTTTAGATATATATGACCAGTTAGAGCTGCAATATACAAAAACTTTAGGGCCTGATGAGGCTAAGACCAGGGCGGGTAAAGAAGCCTTTAATGAATTGAAATTTATAGCACAAAGAAAAGAACGTAATATTTTAAAACAAAGGCAAACGTGGCAACGAATACAAAAAGATATGGAAAGTTATGAGGGTAGACCAGGGCAATTTGGACAAGATTTAATAGCGGGACATAGTACTTTAGCTAGATTTTCTAATTTAGAAAACAGATATGAAGCTATAAGAAAAATGGCTTATGGTCGTATGGATAATATAATAGGTACTTTCCGCAGAGGTATAGTCGGACAAGTAAAAAATAAAGCTCAAGAACGTAATATGGTTCTTGAAATATTTGGTAAAGATACGGGAGATGTTTTAGCTAAATCTTTAGCCAAAGCATGGAAAGAAACTGCTGATTATCTACGTTTAAGGGCTAATGAAGCGGGAATGTCTATATCTAATAGGGTAGATTGGGGCTTACCACAAATACATAATATGATTAAAGTAAGAAAGGCAGGAGTTGATCAATGGACAGAGGATATATTACCTCATTTAGATCTTGAAAAAATGATAGATGAATCAACGGGGCTTAATTTTAGTCCTGAAAGATTAGGATTAGTTTTACATGAAGTTTATGAAACTATTGTTACACAAGGTTTTAATAAAATAAAAGACGGAGCTAGTCGTGCTGGTCATGTAAGTTTAGCAAATAGACGAATGGATCATAGATTTTTAATATTTAAAGATGCTGAAAGATGGATGGATTACCAAATTAAATATGGAGATCCCGATTCTTTTAAAGTAATGATTAATCATATTGATAATATGTCAAGAGATATAGCGGAGTTAGAAGTGTTAGGCCCGAATCCGAGGGCTACTATTTCGGCTATTCATTTAAACGCCAAGAAGAAAGCAATGGATATAGATAAAAAATCAGGGTCTACTAATGCGGTAGATAAAACGACTGGAGACTTAGCAAAAATGGATAGCTACTACAATATGCACACAAACTCTAATAATGTTATGATAAATGGTGTGTTAGGAAATATAAGTGCGGGTATACGTCATGTACTACAATCGGCTCAATTAGGTTCAGCTATGCTTACTGCTATAAGTGATTTTAATAGCCAAAGAATTGCAAGTCGAATGGTAGGCATACCTCAAACTAGAATGTTAAAACAAATTGCAAAAAGAATAACACCAGGAAAAATAAAAACACAGCAAGCAGTTAGATTAGGACTTGGGGCGGATAACTGGATTAATACTGCTTTAGCTACTGCCAGATTTTTTGGAGATGTAACTGGCCCAAATATTACCCGTACCCTATCAGACATTACTATGCGTCTATCTGGATTATCTCCATTTACCCAGGCTGGTAGGCAAGCTTTTGGTATGGAATATTTAGGATTTTTAGCAGATAATGTTAAACTTTCTTTTTCTAAATTACCAAAAGCTTTAAGAGAAACATTTTTACGAAAAGGTATTAACGAAAATGATTGGAATGTTATTAGGACTACTAAGTTAGATGAAGATGGTTTTGTAGATTATAAGATTATTGAACAACGGACAGATTTACCTCCAGGAAGATCTCAAGAAGTTGCAACGAAATTAATGGAAAGCATTATGGAGGAAACTGAAAGTGCAGTACCTTCTAGCTCTTATAGAGCAAGAGTATTTTTAACTGGAGATACAAGGGCTGGTAGTTTTATTGGAGACTTAACCAGGAGCTTTGCTATGTATAAGAATTTTCCAGTTACAGTAAATTATGTTCATTTAAAAAAATTTGCTGATTACAAAGGAGCAAGAAAAATAGGATTTTTTGCTGATTACTTTTTAGGAGTTGCTATGATGGGTGGATTATCTCTACTTTTGAAAGATATATCAGTAGGTAAAGATCCTCGTCCAATAGATTCTTCCGCATTTTGGATAAGTGCTATAATGCAAGGAGGCGGCCTTGGAATATTCGGTGATTTTCTTTATTCATCTCATAATAGATATGATCGGAGTATATCGGGTACTTTAGCTGGCCCAGTTGCAGGTCTAGTTGATGATGTAAATCAATTAACTGTTGGTAATATAGCAGAATTAATCCAGGGGAAAGATACTCATTTTGGTAGAGAACTAATAAGGAATGTTGGTCGATATTTTCCAGGCTCTAGTATCTGGTATTTACGTCTTGCTTTTGAAAGAGCTGTACTAGATAGGCTGCAAGAACAGATTGATCCTGGAGCAAAAAGATACTGGAGAAAAAAAGAGAAAAGAAATTATAACCATTTTAATAACAGATATTGGTGGAGACCAGGCAAGAGTGTTCCTAGTAATCCCCCAAATCTCGGTAATGTATTGAGAGGCAGTTAGTATTTTTTTATTTATGAATTACAATAACCAAAAGGTGGATTTAGTAAATGGCAGATTATTCAATTACCGCAGTTGTGCGGAGAGCAGTATATTCGGGTAGTGCTGGTAGAGGCCCTTATTCGTTTAGTTTTCCAGTATTAACAGAAACAGATTTAGCAGTTTATATTGATGGTACTTTAAAAACCAGAACTACTCATTGGACTGCTACTATTTCAAGTACAGACGGGACTGGAAGTATAACCTTTACTTCAGCAGTTACCGCCCCTACTGGTTCAAACATAATTACGATTGTGGGAGCTAGATCTATCGAAAGAACAACGGACTTTGTTACTGCTGGAGATTTATTAGCTTCCTCTTTAAATACAGAACTAGATAGTCAAACAATTTTTAATCAGCAAGTTTCCGAAGATGCTGGTAGAGCAATAAAAGCTCCCGTTTATGATCCATCTACTATTGATATGACATTACCAGCGAAAGCTACCAGGGCATCTAAAATTTTAGGTTTTGATGCTGATGGAGAACCCGAAACAGATATAGCTACAACTGGATTATCTGCTCTTAGTGCTGTAGCTAGTGAAATTGCAATTTTAGGAACTACTGCTGCTGTTGCTGATATGGCAATTTTAGGAACTGCTGATGTAGTTTCCGATATGAATACATTGGCAACTGCTGATGTGGTTGCTGATATGAATACATTGGCTTCTGCCGATTTTGTTTCAGACTTAAATACATTAGCTACATCCGACATTGTAACCGATATGAATTTATTGGCTACAAGTGCTAATGTAACTGCTATGGGATTACTCGGAACTTCAGCTAATGTAACAGTTATGGGATTACTCGGAACTTCAGCTAATGTTACTGCTATGGGATTACTTGGAACTTCAGCAGTAGTTACCGATATGGATTTATTAGGAACTACAGCTAATGTTACTGCTATGGGATTGCTCGGAGTATCGGGAGTAATAACCAATATGGGATTATTAGGAGTTTCAGCAGTTATTACTGATATGGATTTATTAGGAACTTCTGCAAATGTAACAGCTATGGGTTTATTAGGAACTTCAGCTAATGTTACTGCTATGGGTTTATTAGGAGTTTCAGCAGTTATTACTGATATGGGTATTTTAGGAACTTCAGCTAATGTTACTGCTATGTCAACTTGTGCAGATAATATTGCAGGAGTAAA
>VTLG01000687.1_pt1 | contig 37082 bp, 69 predicted proteins | sample 4694571 | NCBI WGS metagenome assembly VTLG01 (sample SAMN12604809, study PRJNA352737) | marine metagenome | biome: ENVO:00000447; feature: ENVO:00000209|ENVO:00000569|ENVO:01000036; material: ENVO:00002151; isolation source: viral sequences binned using virsorter ...
ATCTTAAATGATAATTCATATCAGTATTATTTAGTGCTAAAATTGGAACTTTTGTTCCATCTGAACTTCTTATCTGAATTTGAGTATTGTCTGAGCCATCAACCTGTAAATTACAATTAGGACTTGAAGTGCCTATTCCAACATTACCATCTTCGTGTATAATCATCGCTTCTGTTGGCGAACCTGCTTCACCTACTTGAAATGCTATCGTAGAATCACTATCTCCACCTGTATTTAAAATATTAGAAAATCTGTTACCACTTGCATTTTGTAAAGAAATCATAGAATTACTACCATCACCATCTACTAATATTCTTCCACCTTTAACGTGTAATGGATAACTAGGACTTGTAGTACCTATACCTACAGCAGTAGCATCTTGTTCTGACTTTATAGTAACTCTTTTTTGTGCAGTACCTGAAGCATCAACAGTTATTAGGTTTAATTCTTCATCTCCTGACCTGTATTGTAATTGACCTTTTGTAGTATTTGCTTCACTAAATCTTAGTGCTTGAGTTGCACCTGATGCAGTATCAATTCTTATATCACCTTCTTCAACGTGTAAAGATGACTGTGGACTTGTAGTGTTTATACCCACTCTTAATTCAGACATATCAAGTTCTAACAAATCTTCGTTATCACTTCTTCTAAATCTTATATTGTTAGCAGTATCACTTGTTTTAAAATAAAATGCTTCGCCACTTTGACCTATTGACAATATATCTGTTCCACTATCATCACTAAATGATGCTTGTGGAAATGATGTTTTATAAAAACGTACTTGGTCTTGAAATCTTGCAGTATTAGCCACATCTAAACCATAACTAGGACTTGCAGTTCCTATTCCTACTCTATTATTATCGCCTTCTACTACTAAAGTATCAGTATTAATTGCAAAATCATTACCTGAACTTGTTCCTGTAGTTACAGCAATAGAACCTGAACTTTTTAATCCTTTTGCAAGAGTAAGATTATCACTTAATGTTTCATCAATAGTTGGTAAACTTGTTTCAAAAGTTATTGTCCAATCACCTTTATAATCATCTATATCTGCACTATAACCTACCTGCACATTTCTAACTGTTACCTGCATATAATTCCAAGATGTAGTTGTTTCGCCAATTAATACACAATGATTATTTGTATCGTGTCCAAATCTTATTGTATAATTATTTTGTTCTAAATTTCCAAATATTTGTGCCGATACATTATGCCACTCATTAGAGCCTTCATCTTGATATACATAACCTGCTATATATGCAGTAAATGCTTGATTAGTTCCATAGTCAAATACATCTACCCAAAAACTTATCATATCTGTAGGATTACCTGTTCCACGAGGAACTGTAATTTTGATTGCTCCTGTATGAGTATTTGTACCTGTTCTGTACATACCACCTGCAGGTTGAATAATACTACCACCATTTGCAGTAGCACTATTTTCTATAAATATTCCACCTTCACCACGAAGCATTAAATCACCTGATAAATCTACTTGTCCATCACCATCTATTGCTAAACGAGATGTATTATCAAGTTTAATATCTAATGTATCATCACCTATTGTAATTTGATTATAAGAGGTATCATTATAAACTCTACGAAGAACTAAATCTTCATCATAAGATGCAATATATTCACCATCAACTATAACAGGTTTATTAAAATAATATCTATCTCTATCAGTATAAAAATGCGACCAATTTGCATTTGTTGGACCTATTTGTGTATAACCATTATCTGTATGTATTCTTAATGCTCCACTACTTACACCTAAACTAACGTGGTCTGTTGTTGCAGGGTCTGCTGCAGTTCCTGCTATTAATACATCATCACTAAACTTTTTATGTCCTGCTACTGTTTCATCACCTGTTAATCCTACCTTAGCTGCTAAACTATTAGTAATAGTAGTAGAAAAACTAGCATCATCATTTAGTGCAGCAGCAAGTTCATTAAGTGTGTCTAAAGCAGCAGGTGCAGAATCTACTAATCCTGCTACTTCGTTATCTACATAGGCTTTTACTGATTGTTGTGTAGGTATTTTAGTTGCCGAGTTTGACGACATATTATCTTCATCTACAAAACTATCTATTGTTATAGAACCATCAGTAAGATTAGTAAACTCTACATTATCACCATCAAGTGTTAAAGGTGTATTAGTACCATCTGTAAATTGTAATGAAGTAGTGCTTGAATTACGTCTTAATTCAAAATAGCCTTGATTATTAAATATTCTAATTGCAGACCTTGTGTTTGCTGCTGCTTTAACATCAAACCTATTATTTGCACCTTGAGTAGATTCAAATACAAACTGAGCAGTTGTATCATCATCTGTAAATGCTTTTATATTACCTTGTATAATTGTGTCTTTGGCTTTTAGTTTACCTTTAATTTCAACTTCGCCATCAACACTACCATCAGGTGTAGGCGAGGAAACATTTATTATAGATGCTTCCCCACCCACTTTCAAAGGTTGTTTATCATTAGACAAAGGGTAGCCATCACCTAAAGTGATTTCATTAACTAATCTACCTTCTTTTGTCTTTTGATATGGCATTAATCTACTCGTAACCCTTTAATGAATCCTCTAACTGCTGAACCTACAAAGTTATCTAGTAAATCAATAAAATATGGTTCTACTGTTTTGTTCCATATATTTTTAGTGAATTTCCACTTAGATAGCCCTAAAGTCATAACTTTACCTGCTGTATAGCATATTGACTCAACCCAAGCACAAATCTCTTTATTTGGTATCTTTTTAAGGATATATAACGCTATCCCTCCACCTGCACCACCTGCAAGTAATCCTGAATTATTCATTATAAAATCTAACATATTGTTTCTCCTATTTATATTTTTTTATTATTGGTCTTATTTTATCCCACAACTCATCGTCTTTTTTTGATTTAGTTGTTTTCACTATTAAATCACCAATCATTAATAACACAAAAACTCCACCTTTTTTGGCTATCCATTTAGCTAATAACATTTTAATCATTTAAGGTTACCATCTATTAACTCACCCCATAATGAAGTTTTGCCGTTTATTATCTGTATAATGTGAACTGTAAATAGTCCACCTCTATAAAAATCTACTATTGCAAAAGCGTGAGCCCAGTTTATACTTCTACCATTAAGCCACTCATTTGCTCCACTACTCATATCTTTCAAACACCCAATACTCCAAGCAGACTTTGGTCCGTCTAAATGGGTAGCAGACATTTGTTGTATATCGTGCCAATGTCCATACATTACATTTGCACCTAGTTTACGCAAATGATTACTTGTATGGTATTGTCCACCATATTCGTGTCCGTGATATAGGTATAATTTACCCAATTTTAACTTTTTTCCAAAGGGAATATACTTATATCCTCTACCTTTTAAGTCTACAGAATTTGCAAACTTATACTGTGGTATATACGGATATTTTTCTACAGCCATATTGCACCAATTATCGTGATTACCTTCAGTAAAGTATTTTTCTTCGCAATTTACTTTATCTAAAGATTCATCAATTTGGTCCATACCTGCATTGACATCTTTTATATCTTTTTCAAAATCTTTGATTAAAAACTCAAGAGGAGGAGCTTTCTTGCGTTTATATTTCCAAGCTGAAAACGCTTCCCATTCACCTACATCACCTAAATCAACATAAGCATCAGGTTTGACTATTTCGATAGTCTTTTTTAATACGTTTATTGATGGTTGGTCGTGTAGAGGAAAGTGTTTGTCAGGCGTTACGATTACTCTCTTAACTACACCTTTACTCATCTACTTTATCTCGCTTTTTATTTGTTTAATACGATACATAAAATAAGCAATAAGTACAATCATATATCCCACTTCCACTATTGGACTAAACATATCAATACAATTTACTATATAGCCACTTAAACCAAGTCCACCAACTTTTAGACTGTCAATGTCCACTTCCTACCTCTTTTACTCTATTACTTAATTCTTTTGCTCTATTAGGTGTTTGTCTTGCCCATAAACTATCTAACATTTCTACCGATGCTTCTTCCCATCGTTTATTTTGTAGATGTGCTAATGTTTTTTTGAACTTAGAAACGCCTGTAACACCTAATTGATAACACATTTCCATTACGACATCTTGTATTTCTTCAGGCATATCACTATACCAATTAAACTTTAAATAAACACTATCTTCTAGTATCTGTAATTTACGTTCTAAAATAATGTCGCATATATCTCTATCTAATTCTAAATCTTTTATTGCAAAGCCGTAACCTATAGTATCTATCCCTAAACTATCTTTATATACTATACCTACATAACCTTCGTGTTCTTTTATACTTTCTATTAATGACATAATACTCCTAAATAAAGGGGGTAGTTGCCTACCCCCTTATTATTATTATAACTACTTACTATGAAGCAGGACTTACAAGTGCGAAAACTTTTTTGTTTCCTGCAGTTGTATTACCTGTAATTAAGCAACCATAAACACTATCTGCAACGAATCTTGTAGATAATGAAGGTAAGTGATAATCACTTTGAACTCTAGCTTTCATATCTCTAGCGTATGCAATATGCAACGCTTCTTTATGAATTAAGAATCCTAATAATACTTCACTTTCATCTGAAACACCATTAGCACTAAAGTTACCAACAGGTGTTGCTGATTGAGCAGAACTTGTAGAGCCTGCACCATAGTGCATAAAGTTATTAGAAACAATAACATCTACGCCACCAAGTTTTCCTGCAAAACCACTAATAAATGGAACTTCATTACCAAGAGAGTTACCAATACCATCATATCTAGCAAAGTCTGCTAGTTTAAATAGACTTGAATAACATTTTGGTGTAAGAACCATTACATAGTCATCCATTGTAGAATCATTAGTGTAGATTGCTTCCATCATATTAGAAACACCTGCAGCTATGATATCATAGGAATCGTGTGTTGTATTTAATTCAATAGTATTTCCTGCTTGAGCACCATCATTATCTGCATTTGCTGAATTAAAAGCAATAGATTTAAATAATTCTAAAGCAATATATTGGTCTACTTTTTTAGCTAAAGCATAACCTAACTTTGATGTATAAAGATTCATAACATCATAAGAAGATTGTACTCTTGCTATGTCAGTAATTGCAATAGCACTATGAATAGCTTGGTTAATATCTAAAGTATATTGGTCCTCAGCATCACCTGTTTTAGCAAAAGCTAAATTAGAATCAATAAGAGTTTCTACAACTCCTGCACCATAGGTATCACCTGCAGTTAGTTCTGTGTGTTTTGGTAAATGGATTCTATCACCACCATTTGCTACCATTCCTGACATATCATTTGCCAAAGCACCAAATACTAGGTTTTTTTCCATATAATCCATAATTGAAGCACCCCATACCTCAGGTATGAAATGTTGCAGCGTGGATGTTGCTGCATCTGTATCTCTCAAACCACCTGCGAGAGTTACATTGTTAGTCGCTGATAAAGGCATTTTTATCTCCTAAATTGAAACTAACCCTTTTTGGATTTCATATCGTAAAAGGCTCTACGTTCATCGTCATTCATATCTTTCCAAGCCTTGTTTGACGCTTGTGCAGAAACTTTTGCTCTACCAACCACTTCAGGGTTAGTGGGTTTTGAAATTTTGTTAGTTACATATTCAAGGGTTTCTAAATCAAGTCGTGATAAAGATTCTCTTTCATCTTCAGGATGCCTATCAAGTAATGCTGTTCTTTTATTAGATTCGTAAGATTTCCATCTTTCTGCATCTTGTGAAAGATTTGCATTTTCAGAAGCAACTTTTTCATAAAGAGTTTTAAAGTCCTCTTTTTGTTTCAGTTTTTCTTCTTCTTGTGCAGCTATTGTTTTTTTAACTTTAGCTAATTCTGATTCAGCTTCCTGTGCTCTTTTTCTATACTTCTTGCTTTCTGCTATGTACTCATTTTGAGCAACTTCCTGAGTAACATCTTCTGTACCACTATCCACTACTGTTTCATTAGATACTTTTGCTTCTTCGGACATACTGCCCTCCTATATGTTGTGTTTTTTTATCTCAAAATACAATATCTTGTATTTTACATACATTGTAACTTAAATTAATATTGTAGAAAAATGCAAGATTTATATAAATATAAAAAAAAATGGTTTGAATTTTTAGACTACACTCCACACGATGGACAAAATAAACTTCATTTTCCTACTAAAGAAACGGCAAGGTTTTTTGTAATGGTTTGTGGGAGGCGTTTCGGAAAGACTACGGCATCGGCAATGGAAGCGACATTCTACGCCTCCCTGCCGAACAAACGTATATGGCTTGTAGGTCTTTCGTATGATAAAGCCGACTTGATGTTCAGGGAAGTATGGAATCTTATGGTTAAAGGACATCAGAACGATATAGAAAAGGCTAGTGAGAAAGAAAGATATATCAAATTCAAGTGGGGAACTACTGTAGAAGCAAAATCAGCAGACAATCCTGATTCACTTGTAGGTGAAGGATTAGATTTGTTGATAGTAGACGAAGCAGCTAAGGTTAGACCTAGAATTTGGGATATGTATTTATCTCCCACATTATCTGATAGAAAAGGCAAAGGAATATTTATATCAACACCTGAAGGGTTTAATTGGTTATATGATTTGTTTTTATTGGGAAAAAGTGATGAACTATGGGAATCACATCAAGCACCAAGTTGGGATAATAATTTCGCATTTCCTGATGGGAAGGATGACACTTTTCTTATTGAGAGAAAGCGTAATATGTCTAAAGAGATATTTGACCAAGAGTATGGTGCACAGTTTACGAGCTTTGAAGGTAGGGTTTATCCTTTTGATAGGAATCTTGATGTCGGTTATTATCCTTACAATCCACATCTTCCTACTTTTTGTAGTATTGATTTTGGGTACAGGATGTGTGCTGTGGGATGGTTTCAAACGTATCGTGTCAATGGACAATGGCATATAAATATGATTGATGAAATAATACATCAAACAAACATAAAAACTGATGAACTTGCTAAAGCAATAAAAAGCAAAAGGTATCAAACTGTTAAATATTATGGCGACCCTGCAGGATTACAGGCACAAGGACAATCAGGTGTAGGAGATATAGAAATTTTTAGAAAAAATGGAATTTTAGTGAATACAATAACAGATAAACCATCAAGAAGTATATCAGCAGGTATAAATCACGTTAGAAGTTTTATTGAAAACGCTAATGGTGATAGATACCTACATTTAAATAATAATTGTATGGGTATGGCAGAAGATTTAGAGGGTTATAGATACCCTGAAGCACAAGACGGAAAACCACTTAAACAAGAACCAATTAAAGACGGCTATCACGACCACGCTTGTGATATGTTAAGGTACTTCTTTATAAATCATTTTCCGATAAAAAACAAACAAATTAAAGTGAGGCAAAGGTAATGATTCAAGATATTATTCAGGAAAGTTTAGAAAATTTAAAAGTATTTAACCACAAAGAAAGAGAAGGTTATGTAAATAAGCTGTTAGATTACTATAATGGTAACAATACTTCTCAATATATAGCAGAAAAGTTTGATTTGGAAGCATTTAGAGAAGTTCCACCATATCAGTCTAACATTACAAAGAAATTTATTAATAAAATGTCAAGAATTTACACGGTTGGTGCTTCTAGGAATGTAAATAACAAATATTCTGCACTTACTAAGCTAAAAGACACTAAAATGAAGCATATTGAACGTATGACACGTCTTATTGGTACTATTGCAACAAGAATTGTCTATATGGACACAGAAAATCCTTACTTTAACTATCAACCTGTATATTATTTCCATCCTTTTTTTGGAAATGACCCTTTTAAACCTGTTGCAATATCTTATCCTTTAATGAATTACACAGAAGATTCATCAAAATCAGATTCTACTCAATATATTCATTGGAATAGTGAAGAATATGTTATTTTTGACGAAGAAGGTAATATTTTAGAAGAAAATGCACACGGATATGGTGTTTTACCTTTTGTTTTTACTCATAGAGAGCATCAAACAGATAGTTTTTATGTTGAAGGTGCAAATGATATTGTTTCAGCTAATGAACACATAAATATTACAATGACTGAAATGCAATTAGGTCTTAGATTCCAAATGTTTGGACAACCTGTAGTTTCAGGTGCAGATTTAGGAAATAGACAGCGATTTGGGTCAGATGTTATCTTAGAATTGCCATCAGACGCAAATTATGATATAAAATCACCATCAGGCGATATAATTAAGGTAATTGAGAATGTTAAGTTCCAAATGGAGCTTGTAGCACAAAATAATCACTTATATGTACAATTTGCACAAGATGGTGGCGAAACTCCTAGTGGTATTGCTTTAAAAATCAAAGATTTAGAAAGATTTGAAGATTATCAAGACGATTTAGCTTTATTTAACCTATATGAACATAAAATGTATAATATAGAGAAAATTTTAGCATCTAGCTTTGGTGTAAACTTACCTAATAATCTTAAAATAGACTTTAATGAGCCTGAATATCCAATGACAGTACAAGACCAAATAGCTCTTGATATGCACAGATTAAATTTAGGACTTATTAACAAAGCAGAACTTATGGTTGAATACAATAAAGACTTGTCTATTCAAGAGGCAAGTATTAAATTACAACAGAACGAGTTAGAGCAACCACAAGGAAACAATAATGTTCAAAATAACGACCAACCTGAGAGTAGATAAGTTAGTAAAAAAAATTGCTAGTAAAAAGTCTAGGGATTTACTTATAAGGCTATATGCAGAAGAAATTGCCGAAGAATCAAAAAAATACATCACACAAGGTAAAGTTAAAACAGAAGAAGGTAGAGGATTGGCAGATTCAACAAAGGACCACAGGGAACGTAAACAAAGAGCTACAGCAAACAAACCTTTATTTTTTAGTAGAAATTTAAGAAATAGTATCAAAGCTACTGATAGAGGCGTATCTTTTGCATCTTATGGACAATACCATAGAGAAGGTTATCAAGTGCCAAACAGTAAATACGCTAGAGCCTTTAAGTTTGTAAATAGAACTGTACCCCCAAGAGAGTTTATAGCTTATTTTGCCGATGATTCTATTGCTAGAAAGATAGACAGAAGGGTTAGAAGGCGTTATATGGATGAAATAGGAAGGATGTAAGTATGTCTGAAAAAGAAAAAATAGAAATATTACTTAAAAATGTAATCAAAATGCACGAAAAACTTAATATTATGATTGATTACTTAGCTAAAGACATTAAAGAAGAACAGTATCAAAGAGAATTTTATAGTGAAGAAGATAAGTTGGTAGAAATAGAAAAAGACACTTATCAACAAATGTGCGATTTAATGGATAGTAACACAATACCTTTTATGGGTATAGCTTAGTGAGGGATAATGGATTTTTTTACAATATTGGAACAATTTGGAATACCTGTGGCGATGACAATAGCGTTCGGATTCTTTATATGGAAACAAAACAGATTCATACAAGAAACTTTAATGACAGAACTAGACCAAGACTTCAAGAGGTTGGAAGGTATTATTATTAAATTAATAGACCAACAAAAGAAAGTGCAGATGGAACAAAAGAAGTTAAACGGTATATTTAAAGCACAAGTAGAAATTATTGCAAGACTTTCAGGTAACGGATTAAAAGACAAGTTTTTAAGAATTATGGAAAAAGGTGGCGTAGATGACTAAGCAAACAAAAAAAATGACCATTGTAACTCCTATGGGTACTATTGAAAGCGATTCAGGTAATCATTTTATAGATTTTATAAGCGTTCTTGGCGTTATATTAGTATTTGTAGTATTAAGGTATGTATTAAAAAAATACGTTAAATAGAATCCTCAGCAGCAATAATAGATAACTCCCATTCTTTTCTTTGACCTTTAGTAGGTCTTTTAGCCTTTAATGGTTCTATACCAACAGCTTTAGCTCTTTTCTTCCAAGCATACCACTCTTTACGCTTTTCATTACGATTTTTTTTATTTAACTCTTTATCTATTACCCTTTTAAGCACAACCCTTTCCTGTTTAATACTCATAGGCTTCTCTCTAGGTGGTAAATCTTCAGGAATAACTACATCATCTAATACCTCAACAAAATCAGCTTCTTCTACATCCTCAGTCTTTAAAAACTTTTCAAAAGGACTATCTACTGTAATATTGACGTTCTTTACAAGTTTACCACTATGCTCTAATACAAGCCTAGCAGCCTGTACGTTGCCGTGTTTAGCTTCCCTAACCATAGAGTTAATAACAGCAGGTAACTGACTACCAAATTCAGTCATATACCTTTCATATATCTTATCTATAAAGTTTCCATCTTCTCTCCACTTACTGACACAGCGTTCTGCAACACCTACCCTAGCTGCAACCTCTTTAATGGTCATATTAGGGTTTAATGCAAACAACTCGATGGCTAATACTTTTTGGGGTTTTTTCTTTGCTATAGACGTGCTCATAGGCGTGCAAACTTTTTTTTGAATTGGGGTATATGGTACTTCTTTTTTACACTTTTTGTGGAATGGTATCTGACGACACCTTAAAAAAACTCATCCCCTTGTGGGGGTTGGTGGTGTGGTAGTTCTAAGAATTGGGGAAGGGGGGGAAGTTAGCCCCCCGTTACCCGTTTTTTGTGTTTTAAATGGTATATGCCGTTCTTGGAACGCATAATTCGGGACTTTTATCTCTTGTTAGCATTAAGTCGTGTATTAATATATTCTTACAATCACTAGGTATAGTCTTATTACGTTCTAATGCTTTATTGTAGTATTTTATGAAGCATTTACTATCATTTACGCCAAAATATTCCATATACTTATCAGCATATACAAAAGCATCTAATCTATCAATTTCATTGCCTATCAATTCCATAACAACGTCAGCAAAATTTGTTTGTAATTCTCTTTTCATTTTGTATTCTTTGTTTGTCATTTTCATTTTTTCCCCTTGTTTTTTGTTATTGTTTTAACTTGCTTAAAATTACGACACTTTTTACTTATGTGTCAAGGTTTTTTTTAAATATTTTTAACTCTCTTGTTTTTTCTTTTATTCTTTCATTGTATCTTGTTTGGTCTTCATCATTTGAAGCGTCTTCAACCATATTGTAAACTTCTAACAATTCATTGAATGTTAATTTTTTAATCTCTTTATTAAGTTGTTCTAATTTCATTACTTTACCCCCCTAAAATAATTCATAGTATCATTTAATTGCTTTTCAAACCTAACCAATTTCTTTTCCCTTTTAATGTGTGGCAAAGTGAAGTTAGTTTTACCTTTTCTAATTGGTTTTAAAATTATTGCTTTACTTGTTCTTCTTTTCATTTTTTCCCCTTTTTTTTAAAATTTAAATGACATCATTTAAACTTACCTAAAGTTACAAAACTTAAATAATACAAGTCAAGGTTTTTTTTACTTTTTTTTAAATAAATCTTTTCAGGACGGGAAAGCAATACCCCCCGTCAATAATAGCCAAATAAGCCCCAAAATACCCCTTTTTAGACACTTTTTTACTTTACCCTAATGTCAATACCTAAAAATCATAATCCTACTTTTCCCTTAAAAATAAGGTAGTTACAAGGATTACGTGCATAACGTGCAACTAAAAAAAATAATGCTTGACTTTTAAATATTTTTGTTGTATGTAAATATTGATTTACACCTTTGCACGTTTTGCCTATTGTAACAAATTGTAACAACTATTGACTCATATCTTTACAAGTTTGTAAATTTAGGGGTAAATTAAAGTAAGGGGAAATTATGAAAATAGATATAAGAAAAAAAGATAAATACGAATTATATATATTAGTATATAATAATATAAATCACATACCAATTAATAAAATTGACATTAATTATATAAATGATAATTATATATATAGTCAAAGTCAATTAAATATATTAAATGAAAATTTAATTAATGAAGGGTATTATATATAAATTTGCATAAAAGTAAAAAAAAGACTTGACATATATATTTACTTGTTTGTAAATTTAAGTAGTTAAAAATAACCAAAAAGACTTATAATTAAATTATGTACAAGTTTATTATAAGCAACTTATAAAATGATATGTAAATAATAAAGAGTTTTGGGCTTTTCTCTTATAAAAAAAGTCCAAAAAATTTAAAATAGCAAAGGGGAAAATATGAAAAACAAAATTTATGGTATTGAATATTTATTATCTAATAATGAATTATGTTATTATCATTTCAAAGGTAAAAATAAAAAAGATGTTATGAAAAATTTTAGTAATGAAACGGGTATATCTAAACATAGAATAATAAAAATAGAGGAAGTTTAAAATGGACACTATAAACGGCTACATAATTTTAGCATTATTATTATGGTATATATGGAATTTGTTTTTTAATGAAAACTTTAAACTATAATTATTTACAAAAAAGTAAAAATAATGCTTGACTTATATATTTGCAAGTATGTAAATTAAGGTATAATAAAACATAAAAGGAGTTCAAATTCGAAAATAAAAGTATAAAAAATAAACTAAAAAAAATGAATAAAAATGAATTGATAAGCGAAATTATGACAATGGAAATTAATAAAATATTTACGGAATATGTAACAAACAGACAAATAAAAGAATTAAAACAGGAGATTAAAGATTTAGAAAAAAGGTTTAAAAGATTTGATGAGATAGATATAGCAATAATAGACGCACAAGGGGAGGATTGGTAAATTCAAGAAAATAACTATTGAGCAATTTAGAGAATGTAGTTGGTGGTATTCAGACGGAACGCAACCTATAACAAATGGAGAAGTAGGATTGGTTGTAAATGAAAAAGGAGAAGCAAAAATTTTAATAACAAGTTGTAGTAATTGTGGAGATTATACAATTATAGAAATAGAAAATATAATATAAAAGGGGATAATTATGGAAAAAAACATACAAGATATATTAGAAAAATTAATTGATAACTTTGTAAAAAAATCAAACAATGTAAATTCTAATGCAGGTTATGACGGAAATGGTGTATTAGAAACACAAATAGGTTATGCTAAACAAGAAATTTATAGAGAAATAGCAGACGTATTAGATGAAACTATGCACGTTATAAACAAACAAAAAAGGGGATAAAATGAATTATAAAAAAAATGAAATAAAACAATATTTTAAAGACTTTATTAATGATATTGATAAAGATACTTTAAATGAACTAATAGAAAACCAAGAACTACATCACGAGGCTTTTAATACTGATTATTATATAATAGGAACGTATGAGGCTAAACAATGGCTATCTGATAAAGTTTTTGATGTAATAGAGTTTATTAAAGAATATGAGCAAGATAACTTTGGCGAAGTATATACTGATTTATCAAATCCCGAAAAAGTTGTAAATATGTATGTATATATTATAGGCGAACAAATAACTTATGATTATTATGAAGAATGTGAGGCAATATAAATGATAAAAAGAAAATTACAAGCAGTTATTAACAGATTATCAGATGATAAAGGTATGTTAAAAAGAGCATTAAATGATTATTATAATGAACGTGAAGAAGTAGATTTGGGTCAAATGTTTGATAGTAATGGTGATGAGGTTGTAAATGTCGAAACATATCATATAGATTTAAAAATAGAAAGTGCCGGAGGTTATGTTGAAGGACTTGATGAAGCAATTAAAAGACTCGAAATGTTAAAGGAATCAATTTAACATTAATGTAAAATAATGCTTGACTTATATATTTACAATGTCGTAAATTATAGTATAAGTAGAAAGGGAAATAATGAAAAAACAAAATCAAGGAATTACCTATAAAGAATTAGAAGATGTGCTTACTAATATATTAGGTAAAATTGAAGAACAAGATAATAAGTATCTAAAACAAAAAAAGGGAAATAAAAATGAACAATAATAAAATAACACAAGAGTTTGATAATCTTATAACATCAATACAAAATTATAAAGATGAAATTGAACAAATGCAAACTAATAATACAAAACTGAATGAGGATATACAAACTTTAGAAAAAGAAAAAAAAGAGGGTTATAAATCATTCAATACTGAAACACATATACTTGTTAGTATAGAGGAACTAAATCTAATAAAACACGATTTAGAAGAAGCAAAAGATAGTGCTAATTATGCTTATGATGAAGCACAAAATGCAGAAAATTATGCAAATGAATCAAGACATTATGCAAGTAATGTAGAAGATTCTTCAACTAATGGTATTAATAGACTAAACAAAATAATGATAGGAGAATGAAAATGGCTAGATTAAACATACAAACGGCAACACTTGAAGAACTTGAAAATGAGTGTGCAGAACTAATGGGAACTCAATTTGGACACAATATGATTGGTATTATATGTAATGTGGTTGATGAGAGATTTGGGAAAGAACAAGCCGAGAGGTTATTTAACTTTTACCAAATGTAATAATAGAGTTTAGGCTTTCTCTACAAAAAAGCCAAAGAATTATATTGGGGGATTAGCTCTAATTGGCGAGAGCAATACATTTGCAATGTATAGGTTATGGGTTCGAATCCCATATCCTCCACAATAGAGAGGTGTCGAAGAACAGACTTTAGAATTGGGTTTCCAAGCAGGGGGTTCTACTGACGAGTAGGTTATAGGTGTTCGATAGCCTAAAACTCTTTTCACTCTCTAACAAACTATAAAATTTCGAGTTTTGGGGATTCTCGTCTAAAAATCCCCTTTCCCCAACGGAAAAATAAACTTATAAAAGAATGGAGAATTTTATGAAAAAAATGACAAGCGATATGAGATTAGAATTGTATGATAATTTTCAGTCGGCATATCAAGAGATTGTAGATATTAATGAATTATTACCATACGATATGGAAAGACAAGTTGCTATTGATAACTTGGCTAAAACAGAAAAATTATTATATAGATTTTGGAGGACAGGAAAATGAAAGAAAAAGTAATTATTGATGTGTATCATACAGAAGACGGATATGAACTTATAAAAGTATATAGTGCAAATAGTAAAGAACAATATCCACCAAGTAATTGTGAAACAGGATATTTTTTATATGACATTGACGAATATCTAATGGAAGATTGGGATATAGTGGAGGATTATAGATAATGAAAAAAGATAAAGCAATATTTATGATAGAGGGACAAATACCAGAAACAATGCAATATGAGTTATCTAAAAAGATAGAAGATGTTGCTAAGAGTTTTGGATTAGAATCATATTTAGATGATATATGTGAGCATAATAACACTATAACTAACGAGTGTTCAGATTGTAATGAACAAGAGTTATTAGATGTGGCTTTACGAAATACATTAAGAGAATTATATAATATGTGTTGTAATTGTCTTGGCGATATAGTTAGCGAACAATGTCAAGACTTACCTTGTTCAGACGAAACTCGTAATGAAATAGAAGAAGATATTGAGAAAATTATATATAGAAGATTAGAATATTAATAGGAGTAAAAAATGAGTAATTATTTTAGAGCAATTAACGAAGATTTTGGTAATGATACAGAATCTAAAGAAACGAAAGAATATTATGCAGATGTTAGAATAGATTGGGGAACAAGTTTTGAGGCGAAAAATAAAGAAGATTTCGTTATAAAACTTAAAGAACAATTTAAACAAGATTATAATATTGAACTAACTGATGATGAAATTCATAATGTTCAATAATAACTAACTAAAAATGAACGGAAAAAAAGAGGGAATATTTATCAATTTCAGATTAAGATTTAACAAAAAAGCTACCTCTTTTTAACTTTATAACTAACTAAAAGGAGTAATAAAATGAATGAATGTGATACTTGTAATGAATTAGGTTATATTTTTACATATAACGACAAAAACAAAAAAGACGAAATTCAAAAATGTGATGAATGTAATATATTTAAAACTGATAAACACGCAGAATGGTATGTTATATTTAATAATATTAATAATTATAATAATATTAATAACTAATAGAAAGGAATAATATGAATAAATCAGACAAAAATTGTAGATATTTAAATCTTTATTCAGAAGATTTTGGATATTCAAGAGTTTGGAAAGATGTTTGTGATTCTCTTGGTGTAGATTATAATAAAACTGATAAGGTTAGTATATTTTATGATACTTCTAAAACTATTGTTAATAAATAATATTATAACCCTTATATTTGGTTTTGAGTACGGCAATCCCTTACCCCTAAGATTATTCTTAGAGGTTGATTGCCTTTATAACCCCAACATTGTGGCTCGTCATACGGCTCGTAATATTTTATAAATGAACTCGTCTATTACGATTAATCCCAACGATTCGGCTATGTTCAAACCCCTCTTTGTAACCGATTTTATAACCAATATCGCAAAGAGTTGTAAACCAAAAACAATATTGGGGAATAAATATAAGAATCATTATAATTATAAAGCAACAATTATTTATTATTTATTTAAAAATAAAAAAAGACTTGCATACTTGAAAAAGATGTTTTAATTTAACATAAATGAAAAGGAGAATAGAATGGCTAGAAGAAGAAATTTAACAGAACTAGAAAGAAAAGACTTAGCAAGATATACTAAGAGATTAAGATATAATCCTCACACAGATAAGGATTATTGGGAAATTGTAAAAGACGGAGAAGAAGTAGTTGGAACTGCCTCTTACTCAATGTTTAAAGAATATAATCAAGGAGATAGTAATGAATAATATTGATAATGTAATTAAATCAAAAGGATTTACAAAAAAGTTTGTATGCGATAATTTAGGCATAAACTATTCAGTAATGAGTGGATTTATAAATGGTAGTCGTAAACCTTCACAAGATAGACTTATGAGTATGTCTAAGTTTTTAGGTGTGAAAGTTGAGGATTTATTTCCTAATGCAAAAAAATCAAGACGAACAATATACGAGATATAGGAGAACAAAAGAATGGACAATTACAAAGATATAATAGTTCCTATTACAGAAGGAGATATAAGATTATTTGAAGAACTTATAGATAATAATAGAGAACTTATAGATTGGACTTTTGACGGAGTGAATATTAGATTTATAAAAGAGAGGAGAAGTGAATAAATGAATATGAAAGACTTAGCGAAGAAATATAATTTGACTGAACAAGACTATTGGAAAGAGCAACGTAGTGGTAAATGGATTATATCACACGATTCTTGTGAGAAGATAGCATTTAAAGAAAAGATTGTATTTGGTCCACCTCAAATAATAAACTCAGAACAAAGTTTCGTGAGAATGGTTGTATCAGGCAAAAAGGGAGAGGCAGTTGCTTGGAGTATAGGTGAAGCAGATAATAAAAATTGCAAGAACTTATACATTGGCGCGATGGCGGAGAAGCGCGGAAAAGATAGAGTTATATTAAAACTTATAAATGCTTATGAGTATGGTATATATTCAGACGTAGAAGCAGATAGTTTTAAAAAACCTAAATATGAACATAGAACAGAAGAACAAGCACAAGAGTTTGAAGAACTTAAAGGACACCCTGCATTTGACGGACTTAAAAAGTTTTCAAATGATGAGTGGAAAAAATGTAATAGTATCAAAGAGTATGAATCTGTTTTGGAAAGAATGAGAGCCGAAAGAGATAAGTTTGATGAAATTACCGAGCAATAGAAAGGATAAAAAATGAACATACCTATACCGATATATTATTGGGAAGATGACAAGTCTGATTATAAACATTATGATTTTGAAGAAATGGCGAGAGCATTAGAAAAAACTATAATGGAAGAACTAGATAGAAAAGTATCTATAACAATAATGGAGCAACAATAATGAGTTGGTTTTGTAATACCGAAGAAGCAAAAGAGCATAAAAGAACTTGCACAAAAAATTCTTGGGAATGTGGTAAATGTATTTGGATTGATGAATCATCAAGTGCTATGTCCAAATATGGCACATTTGTTGAAGAACCCCTTAAAAAAGAAAAGATTATTGAAACTAAGGTAGAAGCGAATAAGTTTGATAATCTAGCTAAAAAGGTGGTAAATAAGCAAGTATATGGCGATTTTGACCACCCTTTGTACGATTTAATCATAGAAAAGTTTACAAATAAGGGAGAATAGAATGAATAAAATAAAATGGAGTGATTTAAAGTTTGAAACTGAATATAATACTTGGTATAAAGAAAACGAAGTTGATTTAGAGTATTATAAAAAAAGAAAAGATAAATTTGCTAAAATAATGCTTCACGAAATTAAGAACAAAGTTAGATGTTTTATGAAATTTGATAATGGAGAATGGTGTTCTATTATAGGTTGCCCTCCTATTAAAACTAAAGGATTTGGTTTAGAATGGAGATGTTATGGAGATGGTGTAGATACCTTTGAAATACAGACATCTAAAATTTATTTGACAGATTGGAATATTCGTGAATATCTGTCTAAATCTGAAGTTTTAGAAGAATTAAATGATTTAAAAAATACAAAAGTTACCAAAAAACAAAAAGCAAGATTACAAAAAATTAAAAATCACAAAAAAGAACTTTTTGGCGGATTGGAGGAAGAATGAACGATTTAATTAAAGTATTAGAAGATAATTTTAGTCTACACGATTCTGACGAAATATATAATCTATTATCTGAATTTTCAGAAGTAGATACAGATTGTGGTAGAATAACTTTTAAAGAATGGATAAGGAGTAAGAATGGAAGATAAAATAGATATGGTTAAATTTGCAGAATCCTTACTTGGATATGCAAAACCTAATTATGATTTAATAAAATCAGAAATACAAGCAGAATGTAATGATTTTGCTAAAAAACTAATGAGTATGCAAAAGAATGTCCACATTGAGTTTAGTGTGTATACTTTAAATGAACTAGAAAAAGAAGCAGGAGAAATAAATGAAAATAAGTAGAATGTCAAAAGGCGAATGGAACAAAGTTAAAGCATTTTTTGATTTAGAAACAGAAGAAGGTTTTACAATCAAAGGTTTTAAGGTTGTTCAGGGTAATGATAGTATGTTTGTTGGTTTTCCAAGTCAAAAAAATAAAGATGACGAATACCAAGATACAATATTTGCCGACAAAACACTAAGACAAAAAGTGAATCAGGTAGCATTAGAGTATTATAATAATGGTGGCTCTAATGAAACCAAATCAGATGGAGATGTGCCATTTTAGTGGAGATACCAATAAGAGAAAATGGGAGAGTTAGGTGGGTTAAGTGTAGCAAGTCTATAATTGATTTATTGACTAACGAAGTTAAGAGGACTAACCTCCCAATTTCATCAACAGAAGAATTTGATAAGTGGTATAACTTGTATAGCAAGAAAACCACAAAAAAATTAGCAATAACGTATTGGAAAAAGCATATTACAGAAGATTTAATACCAAAAATTATGAAGCACACTAAAAGTTATGTTGAGAAAACTGAGAAGTGTTATAGATTAGACCCAATTAGGTATTTAAAATATGAAAAGTATAATGATGAAATTGTTGTTACTGAGAAGAAAGTAGATTTAGATGAATTATACCCATTTGATAAAAGTGGGTCGGCAAGATTAGGAAGATGTGATAGTTGTAATGGAATAGTATTTGGAAATAAGTTCACTATACATAAAGACGATAGTGATTGTTGTAAAGCAAAAATAAATAAATATAGGTAATTATGGAAGATAACAGACCATATCCTGATGTTTTAATATGCACTCTACAAGAGAAGATAAAGATTGCTAGACAAGGCTTACAAGCCATAATAGACCAATCTCCTGATATATCTTCAAATAGAAAGATAGCAGAAACAACATTAGAAGAAATAAGTAATATTTAATTAAGAGGCAGGTATGTTCGCACAACCACCTAAACCTCCTCCTTAGGATATCTGCCTCAAAAAATTGGAGAATATATGCCGAAGTTTAAACCGAAGCAAAGATTGACAAATAAACAATGTCCAAGATGTAAAACTGACGACAAAAGTAAATGGACAAAAAATGGATATAAATATTCTACATATTGTAAAGAATGTCAAAAACATTACAATGCAAAGAAACGTGATAAAATTTATAAAAAAATAATGAAAGCTACTAACAATGGTAAGTGTTGGTGGGTATATCAAAGTATTATATCAGAACTTAACGATAGGGGAGGAATAAGGTGATTAAAAAAGAATTACATTTTATATTTATAACAACAGATGGTTCTAAGTTTCTTTATAAAAAAGAAGCAGATTTTTGGCAAGACCATTTAAATAGGATAGATGAGCAAATGCTTAAAAACTACGAAAGTCCTGAATATAATAACAAACAAGAGGAAACTAGAAAATGGCGACAAACAAAAGCAAAGCAAAGGGCAATAGATTTGAAAGAGAAATTGTACAAGAAGTAGAGCTTCACGATATTAAATGTGTAAGAAGTTGGGGAAGTAATGGAAGGGCATTTGGACACCACGAAGAAGTAGACATACTTATTGATGATGATATTAAAGTTCAAGCTAAAGTTCGTAAGGCTTTGCCGAAATGGATTAGACCATCAGAAAACGTAGACATACAGATTATTAAAGAAGATAGAGGTAAGATGTATGTTGTTCAAGAATTAAACGATTGGATATTAAACATAAAGGATAAAAAATGAGCATTTTTATAGACACACATACAGAAGATAAACAAGTATATGAAATATTGTTAAGCGATAACAATTGGTATAAAGCACAATTAAATACACATATAATTCAAGATGTCTTTGAAATAGGTTTTTATGATAGTGATAATGATAAATATTACATACAGGCTGATATGGGTAAAGGTGTAAAAATTTTTTTAGAAGATAATTCTGAATTAATATGCAAACTTTCAGAAGTAAAAGCATTTAAAATAAAGGAGAATAAATAAATGTATATTATAGAAGATTTAGAAAATTTGGTTTGTGAATTAGCACACAAGAGAGTTAAAGATGATTATAAGATTATAAAATGCAGACCTCATTTTTCAGGTATGGATTATGTTTATACTTTATATAAAAATTATGTAACTAGAGAATATACAAACCAAGCACAAGAAGATTTTGAAATGGAGTGTGATAAATATAGAGAAATATTAGAAGAACATTTAGATTATAAAACCATTACAGAAATTGAAGAAATTTTAAAGGAGAAAAAATGAGCACAATCAATTTAAACACAAGAGGCAATAGTATGCCATCAGGAAGAAAATCTATAAGATTGTTTTATGAGGAAATGATTGAATTATCAAAAAACAATATAGGTGCTACGACTGAATTTGGTACAACTATTAATGAAAAGTTTATATTTGTTTTAGAAGATAGACTTGACAAACTAAACTATTAAGGAGAAAAAATGAAAAAAACAACAAAAAAAGATAAAGTATTAGCACATTTAATGAATGGACAATCAATAACACCTATGGAGGCATTGACTGAATATGGTAGTTTTAGGTTGGGAGCAATCATATTTGACCTTAGAGCAGAAGGTCATAAGATAAATACTGAAATTGCAAAAGGCTCAGGACACGCAATATACACATTAACTAAGTAAATTAAATTAAGAGATAGGTGGTGGGTTTTGTTCATTCTCCCTACCTTTGGCGTTTCCCTTTCTTCGCACTATCTCTTTCAATTAGGAGAATATATGAATTTAGATATGAGAAGTTTTATAATAGGTATGATAGTAATGATTGTTTTACTATTTTTAATGGGATTTAGTGGAGGACTTGGTTCTTCGGCTTACAACCCTGTATATGTGAAGATTGTATGATTGAGGTATTCCAAATAATTACTATATTTCTAGCGATTTTAGGTATAATACTATATTTCGGTGGATTTTGATGGTAAACACAAAAGATTATATTAAATACATAAAATCTAAACATTGTTTAATATGTGGTAGTAATGTCGTAGACCCTGACCATTTACAACATATCGGTATGGGTGGCGATAGAACTAAACAATCAATCAAAGATTTTAGCTGTGTTCCGTTGTGTAGAGAACATCATACAGAAAGACATAATCTAGGAACAGATAAATTTGAACAAAAATATAATATAAACCTTTGGAAAGAGGCTTTTTATTTATTAAGGGGGTATTTTGCAGAATGAAATGTTGGCATTGTAATACAGAAGTTATATGGGGTGGCGACCACGATTATGAGGATTATGGATATGAAGGTGAGGGTATTGTTAGTAATTTTCATTGTCCTAATTGTGAAGCAGAATATGAATGTAGGTTACCTATAAAATGAAATTCGCAGGTAAAATAAAACAAGGTAAATTAACACTTGATGATAATCTTGGATTTAGGGATTATTTAAGACTAATTGAGGGTGATGTTCACTTAGAAATAAAACCTGCCGAAAAAGTGCGTTCTCCCCAACAAAATGCCTATTATAGAGTTATTGTAAGGATATTGGCGAAAGAACTAGGATATACTGAGCAAGAAATGCACGAAACTATAAAAGAAAAGTATGATATTGAATCTACTAAACAATTAGATATGAAAGAATTTACTGAAATCCTAGAATCAATTAAAAGATGGGCAGTTATAGATATGGGTATAGTTCTACCTAATGCTAAATCATAAAAAGTTTTCATCCTCGTAAAAAAAAGTTCTTGCATTTGTCAAATATTATTCGTAAATTGTATTATCGTCAATTAAGGCGATACAAAAAAAAGGATAAAAAAATGAATAAAAAGAACGAAATAGATTATAATGCTTTTGCAGATATTTTTAGTATACCTGTAAATGTTAAAAAAAGAAAAGTGATTACTAGATTTAGCAAGTTACAAGCTAAAGCAAAAGATAAAGGCATATCCTTAGAAAAGTGCGGTAGATATTATGAACTATGTGTTTATGATAGTTTAGGTAGCACTACAGCTGAGTGTTTAAACTTAAATGAAGTTGAGCAAACAATTAATAGTTATAGAGAGGATGGCAACTTATAAAAAAACATCAGATATGGGGTATACTTAGGTATGCCTCATATCATAATCTTTCCTAAAATCGCATACCTGTGGCGAAAAATTTAAGCAATCTCATCAATAGTCATACTTACGCTATAAGTATTAAAAGCTACTTGATTTACACTTAAAGTATTTTCTCTAAAATTACATATAGAAAATTGGTCAGGATTGTTATTAGTATTGTCAGGTTGAAATATAAATGGTAAAGTACCACCTAATGTGCAATTCCAAACAAAATTAAAACTATTATCTGATAGCATAGGGTTTGGGTCATTATTTTCAGGATTAGATTCGCCATCACTTATAAGTGTATTAGAAACCTCGTTATCTATCCACATATCACTTTCAGATATATAAGAAAATGTAAGATTCCAACTTCTAAGTCCTTTACGACCTATGCCACTTTTAACTCTTTGGTCAAAATCATCGCCTATAGTATCAAGTTCAAATGGTGGGTATTTATAAGTAGTACCATCGGCATTATTCATAGTCCATTCTGTTGGTCCATCATAATAAATGTTAGCAAGTGTTTTACCACCTATAGTTCTTTGACGTTTAATACCATCAAATCGTCTTGACATTGTAAGGTTTAAATCAGGACTATTAGGTGCATCAAAATATTTACCTACTACCATAGAACCTAATTGTTTTGAAGTTGCTTCTTCATCACCTTCTAATTGTTGTTCTATTGTGAACTTTTCCCAAACTTGATTATCTTCTGTGAACGAAAATATGCTTGTTCCATTGTAGGTAATTACTGATGAAGTATCGTAATTAATCACACTTGCAGTTGGTGTTATTACAATATCATTACCATTTATTAGTAAGTCAGTACCTGCTAAATTGTGATTCAGTAAACCAACAAAATTAATTGGAAAAGATGTTTTTATATTACTATCAACACCTATTTGAAATGATGTTCCCAAGTAAGGATTAGCACAATTCATATATAATAATTCTGCACCACCATTATCACTATCCCAACCTAGTTGTCCTGTGGCGTGTAAAAATGTAGGTATATCTACATAAAATCTTGGAATTTTTACCTGTTTACTCATTAATATCCTCCTGAACCTCCTGAACTACCACCACCTGTATATGTAGATGTTGTTGTTCTACGTCTTGTTTTAATTTTTGTTTTTTTAATTGGTTTTACTTTTGGTAACCCATAATCAGGTAGGTTATATTTAGTTGTTGTTGCCTTACCTTTTTTTACTTTACTTTTAAAATTATCCCAATTATCTGCCTCAATATCCATAGACCAATTTTGTTCGGTCCAAGTTGGATTTACTTTTTCTATATTGCATATTATACGTTTAGCTTCATTATTTGCTACAATTACCTTTTTTATCGTAAAAGTACCCTCATAGGTGAATAGTTTTTGATTTTTAACAGGTAACCCTTGTAAAGCTATCAGTAGCATTTTATTTTTATTTCCTTGCATTATCCATCCATCTGGAAGTGTTGGCGTAATATCTGCCGTACCTATAAAATCAATCTCTATACCTAATATATCTACATTAGATTGTATAGAACATTCGCCACCATTACATATAATTTTAGAATATCCGTCATATAATTTGTGTTTGTTTTCTCTCATTTAATTACCTAATATTTCTTGTACCATATTTACAACATCAAGTATATTAATAACTCCATCTTGTGTAAAATCTGCTAAAAATTCTTGTTCTGCATCAAATTCTTGTAAAAATAATATATATTGAACTGTAGCAACTACATCTTGAACATTTAAATTATTATCTCTATTAACATCTCCTAAACCATATTGCAAAGGTAGTATAGTGTGTGTAAATACTAACACATCTGTTAAAGATTGGTCAGTTTCGCAAATAATTCTAATACCAAATTTTAATTCTATGTTTTCATTATCTATGTTTTCTTCTGTATTATCATTTTTAATAATATTAAATCTATTTATATAAGGACCTACAGTAACATTATCGCCATATTCTGATTCAGTTATAGATAAATAATCAGCCACTAAAACTTCTGCTTGAGTTAATGGATTTTCATAATATGTACCTGCTGCTATTGAATAATCTACACTAGATTCTAAAACATCAACATCGAATGTGTGTGAAGATTCTAATAAAACTATTTCATAACTTACTGAACACTCTTGATTCGTGTTTATTATGGCTGTTATTTGTCCTTGTTGTAAATCAGGGTTTTCTGTGTCCCAAGATGCTATAAATTCGTCAGGGAAATCTTCCATCTCAACAGGTTCATACAATTCTCCCATATATGGGTTTGGTATTTTATAGTTACCTAAATCATCATCACTCATACCAAAGTCGCCACGATGTACTTGTACCAACTCTAAACTTACTTTACTAAGCGATTTAGCTACTTTAGTAACAAAAAACACAGGATATATAAGTTGTCCATTTTTAACAAACTCTTGTGTGTAATCAAAACCAAAAGCAAGTTTGCCACCTATTAATTCATCGAATTTTAAATAATCACCTGCTTCTAAGTGCATATAGCTAGGAGGTAAATCAAGTTTCATTGTTAAATGCTGGTTAGCATACCACATTAGTAATCTTCTTTGTAATTTTCTTGCTGTATCCCTATCTCTAATGTATTCTGATTCTACTTCTAGTTTAGCATCTTCATCTTTCATTCCATAATAACTAATATCATAAAGCATATCAGGTGTCAATTCTTGTGTTAGTGAATCTAAAGTACCTACAAAATTACCATTATTATCTTCTATTCCATAACCTGTTTCTTCTGTTAATTCACCTGCTCCATAATCTTTTTTGTACTTAACATTAATTTGATTTTTAACATCTTCTAATTTTGTAAGACTAAAAGAGTATTTTATAATGTCTAAATTATCTATAATCTCAAACTGCTCATAATCTTCTATGTTTTGTTTAAGGTCAATAAACTTGAAATCGCCATTACTATTAAATGCAGGTATATATATTGAGGATTTAAATAAACTCTCTATCACGCTTTTAGCTTCAGATTGCTCATTGATAGAAAAACTATTAATCCAATCATCTTGTATATCTTCATCAGGCAATATAACGTCTTTTGTATATCCTAATTCTTTGTCTAATATATTTTGTAGTATAGTATGTGGTTTACTTATTACGTTTTCATCGTCATCTATTCGACCCTTAACACTAGCATAGAATGATTCTTTTGTATATTCAGCAACTAATACGTCTTGAATTGTATAAAACTGTTTTAAATTAGCAATACAAGAAGAAACTTTGTTCACACCTATCATATTAGGTATACCCCATTGTATGCTGTCATAAGCATTAGTAGAGCCAAACCCTAAATTTATATTATCAAATTCTTGACCACCTAAAAAATTATTAGTATATCTAAATTGGTCGTGGTAGTGTTCAAACGAGTGATGTTTATTAGGTACTTCACACCAAGTAATCCAATCTTCATCACCACGATTGTCATCCCATTTATTTTTTATTTCTATTTCGTGAAAATCATCACAATCATTACGTTTTCTACTTATAAGGTTTCTTTCAACCCAAAACGCAGAAGGTTCTGCTTCTCTAAAATCGTCTATGTTTTGTGGTGCAAAATAATCTATTTTATAAAATATTTTAGTAACGCAAGGATAATCAGGAACATCAGTATTTAATTCTAACCTAGCATAACTACCACCATCTTTTTCTTGCCTTACTTGAGAATCTATGGTTAATCCTGAATAATCGCTAGTATTTTGTATCCATTTTACAGGAAAAAATTGATTATCAATATAATTTAAATCTTTATCAGCAAAAGTTCCATCACCATCATCAGTACCACTAGCATTATTTAAATCAGTAGGTTGCCACCAATTACCTAACTCCCAGCCTTCATCATATAAATCATCTGCTTTAGAAAATATATTGCTAACTTCATCGCTAGATGAATAGTTATTCACATTTTTTGCCATTTCATAATTATAAGTATTACTAAACCCAAAAAACTTATTAGAAGCACCTGTATAATAATTGCTTGTACCTCCTCCAGATTCTTCATAAGTAGCTAAATTCTTAGCAAAAAAACTTACTCTTACAACAGGTCTATATATACGAGTTGGTATACCTAAATTGCCTATACCTACAATTTCGTCTGCATCATCAGGATTTTCAACATATTTTTCATATATAAAATTAGTAGAATTTAGATTTATGTTTGCCGATGTTCCACTTGTTGTATTTTCAAATTCATACATATTGTTTTCACCTAAATCATATTGCCTACTTCCAAATTTAATAGGCATTTGTTTCATAATAGGTAAATAACCATTATTGTATGTGTATAAGCTAGATTCTTCTTTTAACCAACCTGTTTGTATTAAATAGTTGTATTCTGTTAAATATGGGTTTAACAAATCTATTTTTGAAACTTTTTCCCATATACCTTTAATTTCTATATCAGGCTTATCTATAGCTAAACTATCAAATTTATCTAATATTAAAGGCGATTTATCTACATATCCATATACCATAGGATAAGGTTGTCCTAACTGTTCATCAGTATAAGAATCAGCATCATCTATTAAAGTAGATGGTATTTGTGTTTTAAGTTTTTGTTCTATTAAATCTTCTAGTGTAAGTTTTACAGTTTCTGCCGATTGACTATAACGTCTAATAGTACCTGTATATACTAAAAGGCAATTATCTAAACTATCTAATCCATTAGCAGCATAATACACTTGTACTACTGCATTTAGTAAACTAGGAATATCGTCTGAAAAAATCTTGCCATTATAGGGTGCATTTGATATAGACAAGGATACACTCGAAATTGTGTATTTATTGTTTATAATGTCGGCTTTTGAGCTAATAGAAGGACTATTAAGAAGTAAAGGTATATAACTTTCATAAGTATCGTTTTCAGTATCTAAGTTTTTAATAGTTGTTTCTTTTATAGATAGGTTTATAGCTTCTGCATTATCAGGAATAGTATCGTCAATCTGATAACCTTTATAAATCCTAACCAAAGGATATAAAGATGTTCTAGTGCCATTACCTAGTGCTTGTTTAAATTTAGAAGGTAACGTCAGCATTAACCAATTCCAAAATCGCTACCTCTACGGACAGCTTCTTTAATTGATTCTGCAAGTTCACCCTCTACAAAATCTTGTGTTAAAACATTACCTGATACGTTTACATTGATGTTTCCACCACCACCTGATTGATTCATTTGATTAAGTGTTTCTAAGCCGATAGATTCTACTGCATTTCTACTCATTACAAATTCGCCACGTTCTGCTTCTATAATAGTACCACCTTGTGAGTGTCTGTTACCACCTACATAACCACCGTGTTCAAACTTGCCGTAAACTCCACCACTAGAGCCTCCACCTGTGCCACCTGCTTTTTGTATTTGCTCGTGAATACCTCTTACATTAGCGTATGCTTTGACGTACATAGAAGCAGCAGCAGCTACTCTAAGAGCAGTAGGATTTATTGTTTTATCAGCCATAACATCAGAAGCAGCACTATAAGCATTAGCAACAGCACTTATTGCCTGAAAATACATTACTTCTTTTTCACTCATACCTATAGCTTTTCCTAGACCTGCAAAACTATCTGAAATCATACCAATAGTGTCTATTTGTTTCATTCTTGCTTTTCTGTCTTTTTCAGCAGCAGCAGCAGAATCTTCCTGTGAAGTTTCTAATTTATTATATCTTTCTATAAGTAAATCTAACGCTGCAATTTGTTCATCTGTTATTTCACCTGATTCAAATAATGCGTCCCCTTGTGCTATTTGTGCATCTAATAAAGCTAATTGTGCTTCTTTTGTTTGTGCGTATGTTTCTGCTAATACTTCTTGAATAGTTTTTTCTTTTTCTGTAGTTTCAATGTTATTATTTTGAGAATTATTTTTATTATCATAAATAACTTGTAGTGTTCCTATAGTTTTTAAAAGTTCTTGTTCTTCAGCTGTTAATGTTCTAGCTGCTTGAATTTCAGCAAGTCTAATTTTTAAGGCAGTTCCGTCAAGCATAATTTTTGCTTCTAAGGTTTCAACTTGTGCTTTTAAATTTTTAATATTATCTTCTATAGATTGTTTAGCTTTTTTTTCTGCTTCTGCTTGTTCTTTTTGCAGTTGAAGTTCATCTGCTTTTATTTTCTGTTGTTTTTCAATTTCTACTGTTAAATCAAATAATGTTTTTAATCTTTCTTTTTCAAGGGGGTCTAACTCTCTACCTAAATCAATTTCCATTAATTTTTGTTTTAAAGCAAAATTGTCTAAATCTCTTTTTGCCTCTAAAATATCTATTTCTTTTTGTATTGCATCAGTATTTTCTAAAATTGCTTTTAATTTATCACCATCTAATCCTATATCAAGACCTCTTGCTTTTGCAAGAGAATCTAGTCTTTCTTGTAATTCTTTTTCTTTTGTTGTTAATCCTGATGTAGAAGTTATTAAACTTGCAATCGCAGTTCCTGCACCTATTAAAACACTTGCTAATAGAGCATACGGATTTGCTTTAGTTACTGTATTTAATCCTTGCATAGCAACAGTTAATCCGTGTGTTGCTACAGTAAAAAGAAAAGTAGCTGTACGAGCCAAACCCATAGCTACAGTATTTAAAATCTGTCCTTTTGTAGTTGCATTAAGGATTAATCTGTATGTTCCATATCCTGTTGCTAAACCTAATATAGCTGAAACTGCAGACTTTAAAAGACCTAATGGTATCAAATTAGAAAAGAATTTTAGTGTCTTAGCAACTAATAATACAGTTGGTGCTAATGCCTGTCCTAATCTTTCCTGTAAATCGCCAAAAGCATTTGATGCTTGTGATAATTGACCACTTGTTGTCATAGCCATAACTTCTGCTAATTCGCCAAACTTTTCTTCTACACCTTCAGTTATGGCAATCATTCTTTCTTGACCTTTAAGGTTAGAATCTACTTCTATACCATATCGTGCTAAAGCGTTTGTTGTAGAGCCAAATGATTTAGAAATCAATAGTCCTGCACTATTTAAGTCAAGACCCATTCCTGACGCTAAATTTAATGTTGCTTTTGTTAAATCTTTTGCTTGTTGTTCATTAGCACCAAAAGAACCCATTGTAGCAATTACTGCATTAATAGCTTCATCGCCAAATATACTTATATCTTGCAAAGAACTAGAAAACTCATCTAATGCCTGTGCACCATCAACACCAAAAACTCTAGCCATTTTAATGACACTATCTTCTTGTTCAGCAAACATTCTTACTTGCCTTACAATAGCATTACTAACTAATCCAAAGGCGAATGATACAAGTAATAATTTAGAACGTATAGTAGCAAAACTATTATCTAACAGTCTGCCTGTATTAGTTATTGCAAACATTCCCTTATTTGTTACTTCAGCTTCTTTTCTCATTAAGGACATAGCTTTTTTCATTCTTCTTAAAGCAACTGTGCTACCTTGAAAAGATGCAGAAACTGTTTTTTGGGTGATTCCTATTTGTTTAAATGTTACGTTTGCTTTTTTTAATTCAGCTTTTAGTAATCGGTGTTCTTTTCTATGTAACTTTAATGCTTCATTTGCTTTTTTAGTTGGTTTAACACTTTTTTTAACTTCATTATTTAAAGTTTGGTGCGTTTTAACTAATTTTTTTTCTTCTTTTGTAAGTTCTGAAGTTGTATTAGTTATGGATTGTAAATTTTTGTTTAATTTTTGTATTTCTTTTGATAATCCACCATCATCTAATTTAAATTTTATTTCAAAATTATCAGCCATTTGTTTTCGCCTCTCTTGTCGCTTTATCTCTCATTCGTTTCTCTTTCTTGGCTAGAGCATTTTTTATTATAAAAAAGTATTCAACCCATTTAGCAGGTTGTTCACCATAATCACCTTTATGTGCAGGTGTACCTGTTTCTACACAGTATAAATACTTGCTAATTAACTTTAAATATTTATCATTACGAATATGATTTAGGCAAGTAAAAAAAGGTATTTGTGCCATAATACTTTCTGTAATATCAAAGCTCTTACCTTGTTGCTCATTAAAGTTTATTGTTTCTTCTTTGAGCAAATCTATTACTTGCCACACATCATATACATTTTCAAATGTACGAGTTTCGTAACCATTTTCAGTTGCTATTGGCAACTTTGCATCGTAAGGAAACTCACAGTATGGACAGCCTCCACAGCCATCCGACATTAACGTCAGTTCTACTTGGAGGCTTTCCCTTCCCCCACAAGATAAAGGTTCTGCATTTCTGTGAAGATAGCAGTTTTATCTTCTAAGGTTAGTGTTTTCAGGAACTCATCAGATGTATCACCATCAACACCTATACGAATCCATTTAGTCATTGTCGAGTGCATCATTTTCACACCTAGAACATCACCATTTTCCTTGTAATCGTATTGTACCGAATCCAACATTTCATCTCTCTCGTCTATTGACACATCTTTTAACTTTATCTTTTTACCTGATTTCAGTTTGATTTCCATTTATTTTCCTTTTATTTATTAAGCTACATCAAATATACATAAAGCATTTGAACCATCATCTACAGCTTTTAATGATACATCAAGCATCATAATATCGCCTTCAGAATATGCTACATTAGTTAATGCTGCACTTTGGCTTTGAACACCATATTTAGTATTATTGGTAATTAAAAAACAATTACCTGTAGATATTGCACTTGCAAGAGTTGTTCCTGTTTGTGTATCAAAATCGTGAACAAATCCTTTTGTATTTCCATCATACTTTATTTGACAATCGTGAGTAACTGCACATTCAGCACCTCTACCTACAGTTTGATAACCTGTAGAACTAACACCTGCAAATACAGCAGGATGGTCTACGGTTGTTGTAAAAGAGTTCATAACTACTGAAGTATTATTTATTTTATGTCCACTTGAGCTTGAAAGTAAACACATAGTAGTATTTGCATACAAATTGTTTCCTGCTGCTACTGATGATTCGTTTAAATCAGGTTTTACGCCTGATTGTAAGGTAGCTGAAAATTTATATCTACCACCTTCAGTACCTGCATCTGCTGTAATTGAAAAGTTAGTTACAATCATTCCTGCCATTTCTAAACTTCTTTGATTGCTATGGTCTGATGATTTTATAACTACTGTTAAAGATGAAACAGCATTTTCTACAGCAGCACCATATTGTTGTTGTGAACCTGTATGTCCTGAAGCTAGTGATACATCACCACTACCTTCTTGGTTACAAATATTTTTAACTAACAAATTGTGTCCTGTATCGTTATGTAAAGTTCCTGATAAACTTAATTCAGTTACTCTCATTGTATTATCTTGAAAAAAATCCTCATCTTTTAGAGTTCTACCTACACCACTTCTAACATCTAATGCTTGTGTTACATTTAAAGTTGGAAATCCAACGGAATCTATATCTAGTTGGTGCATATTTGATGCGTGTATTCCTGTACTTCCTGCATTAGTTGCATCTGAAATAATAAAAACTTGAAACTCTTTTGGAGAGAAAGCGTGTGCTACAGCCATTATTTAGCCTCCTTCTTTATTTTTGTTTTTGGTACATCTATAGTATCAACTAAAAATTCTATACCATTACTTATTTGCTTAACTTCTATTTCTTTACCATTTTGTAATTCATCCCAAGCGTCTTTATCTACACCACAGGACTTCCAACAATTAGGTAAAGCTGTACTTTTATTTTTTATTTTTATTTTCATAAAAACTCCTATCCTATATTACCTAGATGTTGTCCTCTCCATTCAAATTGGACAACATATTCGTTTTCGTCATCTAAGGCATTTAGTTGTGTTGATTCAATCCGACAATTAAAACAATTACTACTATCTGTCAATACCATCGCTGTATTATCGTGTATTAACGCCTCAATTCTTGATACATACCTCAAAACGTGGTCAAGAGATGTCTTGTTCACATTTGGGTCTGCAAAATAGTAAAATATATTAACTTGATATTCTCTAGTTTCACTATGAGCCATATACTGCGTTAATGTACTTCCTACAGGGTCTAACCTCATATACTGTGAGCCTTGTTCTTTTTGCTCGTGTCCAATATATACAGGTAATCCACCCTTAAATTCTGTTCTTAATATGTTCCTTAATTTATTAAGAATATTGGTAAAATTGCTAGTAAAATTTACAACAGTCATTAGTATATCCTGCCGTGTTTTCTAACTCTAGTCATTTTGACGGCTTTACCACTAGAGGCATCTATATCTTCAAAAGCACCAAACACTTCTATTTCCCACTCATCATTAAGTGCAGCATTAGAACTACCTGCAAATCTTACCTGTAATCCACTAGATAACTGTTGATAATCACCTGTAATAACCTCATTTTGTACTACTTCTGTTTCTTTTAATTTATTAGCACCTTTAGTAAACACACTATAAGTTGCTACTCCTAAAGCTCCTGCCGTTGTAATTACAACTCTAAGTAAGTCATAATCACCATACCAATCACCTCTAGTATCTACAGGTCTTATAGCACCTGCTGTAGGATATACGACATCTCTTACTACACCTTGAGAGCTATCTCTTGTAACCTGCCAAGATAATGCAGCTTTTCCTGCATTTATGTTAGCAATATTGTTCATAGCCTCATCCATTAAAGCATTAGCAAGTTCACTATTAGGGTCGTGTGCTTTAATCATAAAGTTAGCAGCAATAAGTGCAGTACTACGAATAATAATGTAATCGTATGCACCTGTTTTATCTTTCCACGCTTCTTTAGGCATATTAGGGTCTAACATACTATCTAGGTATCTACTAGCATCAGTTCTGTATTGTGTAACCATAGCAGTAAATTCTTCACCTGCTTCCATTAATTTATCGGCAGGAGTAGTAGCAGAAAAATAATAAAGCACATCTTCTGCTGAATTGTAAAACCATTCACCTTCAACATCTAAATCAGTATGAGCTGATTGTGCAGGTCCTAAATCTTCGCCATCGGCAAATAATTGAGTTACTAAACCACTATTATGTGCTGCGTATTTATTACTTGTAACTTCTTTCCAACCATATACAGGTCTTTTATTGTCAAAAGTATCAAGTTGTGGAAATACTCTTTTTAATTCTTTATGTGTACAATATATTGGTGCTGCCATTACTTACCTCTCATCTTTCTTCTCACCTTTTTAGAGTAACTTGCTCTTTGTTTACCTGCTTTAGTAGCACGTCTTTTTTTTCTATTTTCGTATGCCTTTTGTGAAGGCGTTAAACTATCTCTTACAGATTTAGGTAAATACCTACCTCTTTTAGATTTAGGTTTCTTTTTATCGCTTTTAGAAATATAATCCCATTTTTGTTTAGTCCATTTTTTCAAAGACTTTTGTGATTTTTTTAAAGCCATTATCTATAGCCTCCACCCTTAGCTTTGTATTGCCTTGCTAACATTTGTGCTTTACGAGCCGACCATTGTCCTGCTCTACCACCTTTGCTACCTGCTTTTATTTTATTAAATAATCTTTTTCTCATAGCAGGTTTAGTATAATTACCTGCTTTATTTACTGTACTTTTTCTACGTTTTTTTGCCATAATCTACCACTTCTTACACGACCAATATCTTGGCGTTAATTTATTTGTTGCTGTTGCACATTTATGTCTTGCTCTAAACGATTTACGTCTAGCAGGATTAGACTTTCTAATTTTCATATTAGGGTCGCCAAAAGTTACTCTTTTTACTCTACTTCCATCTTTAACAAAAACTTGGAACTTTTTTCTTCCATAACTTGTCTGACCTTTAGTGATACGACTTGGTTTATTCAAACGAACTGTTCTACCTTTGTATTTAGCCATTTCACTTCTTCTTTCTGCGTTTCATTCCGTTTTTTTTCTTTTTCTTTTTTTTCATATTATGATACGGCATATTTTCCTCCTATACGAATCCTAATAGTTCTACTTCTGCATTTATTTTACTGTTTACGCTTCTTGCCGATATTGTAATAATACCATTTTCTTGGTTGCTCGAATCGTTTAATCCACCACTATGAGCAGAATCATAATTAAAACTTGCTACAAATTCTGCATTAGCAGGACCTGTAAAGTCTAACATTCCTGTTTCATAGTTAATAGCACCTGTTGCTGAACCAACAATATTACCTTTACCATCATCATAAGCAAATGTTGCTTGATTCTTCATTTCAATATAAGTTGCTTTATCAAATACTGTATCATCAGGTAGTAATGCTTCTACAGCACTTTCAATGTCGCCAATAGCAGGTATTCTACCTACACCAAATGGTGTTGTTCCACTTGAAGGAGCAGCCAATAATATAGCACTTACTCTTGTTCTGTTAGTAGAAGCAAATCTTATATCACCATTTACAATACTTACTGTAACGCCTTTTTCAAACAAGTTTCCTGATGTATAGAACTGAGTGTCAAGTGCAGACTGAATCTTGCTTAAAACACCATTATTTCCACCAAATTTAGTGTTACTAGCATCTGTTGTAAATGAAAGACTAGCAAATGTACTACCACCATCAACTGTTATGTTAAAAGCATACGCTGTTGAAGCTGCAAGTCCTGATTCTGTGTTTGGCGTAATACCTGACAATCCAAGTTCTTGATAACCATTATTGTAAAACTTCATAGCAAAAGAACCTTTAACTATACCTGTTGGATATGTTCTACTTCTACCATAACCAAATAAATTATGTATTTTACACTTACCACTTTCATTAGTTTGTGTATGTGTGTACTTGTCAAAATTTGAGTAAGCATTAAAAAATGGCATACGAATAACTGCATCATCAGCGTGTGAAGCAGCAGTAGAGCCATACAATCCACGTCTTATAGTCAAAGTATTAGTTGATATAGCAGTTACCTCTATGATTTCATCACCAAGTCTTAATAAATCGCCAACTCTAAAGAAATCACCATCATCTACACCTACTGTTGTTACAGTACTGTTTATACCACTTGAATCATCAACTAACACATTACCTGCTGGTGTTGTAGCAACTGCATATAAGTTACCACTATTAATATCGAACCCACCTTTATTATCAATAGTTTTAGCATTACCAGCCGAAGCGTCTGCTGCATAACCTACCATATATTGATTAGGTATTACCATATATTCTTCAGCACCTAATAGTTGTGTTATTCTTAAATCTTCTGTGTATTGGTCTACATTGCTACTATCATTAAATTCATTTATATGAAATTGTAGCTCAACGCCAACAGGACTATTGTTTTTAATAACAAGTAGTTTTGAACCTTTTAATGCACTAGCATTTGTTTTAGATAGTGTTGCTAGTTCTATAAACGCATCTGTATTGTCTACCTTATTAATGTTTTGATATACTTCTGTATAGTTATCACTCATAGAGCATAGATAATCTTTGTCCTGCCCTGCTGTTACTGTTAAATTCGCTTCTAATTTTGCCATTTCTTCTCCTATGCTATATGATACTTGACTTGTACCTGAATATTAATATCGTTAGTGTTTGTTTCATTTTCTACAAAACAAGCAATTACTTTACCACTTGCTACACTTGAACTTTGTATTGTTAAATCTGTTGATTTTAAAACATTTCTATCTACTGCTGTTGCTTGTCCATCTGCTAATACTGTTCCATTAGTTAAATTACCATCATTTGTTGTTCCATCATTAACCATATCATAACTCATTAAATGATAATTATAAACACAATCTGCATCTGAATCATTACTTGCTAAAACTTTTACTGCATCTATAGTCATATTAAATGGCACATTAAACAGCATATTAACAAGTTCATCTGTGGTTGCTCCTGCATCGTGAGATGTTTGAGGGTCTGTTCCTGTTCCACCTGTTATTTCAGCCGCAGTGCCTACTCCAAATTCAGCCATACCTTGCACAGGTACATAATAATGAGTTCCTGCTGTAGGTACTATTCTATAAGCACTAAATGTCAATAACTGTGTAGTAGCACTTACTTGTGATGCTCCTACTTTGACTAAATCGTTTAATGTATCTACTAAAAATAAATCTGTACCATTTACAGTTTCTACTAAAAATGTTTGATTGTTATCAGTTGATGGTTGTAATTTTAATTTATGTGGTGCTACTTTTAAACAAGTTGCAGTACCTTCTCCATCTTCAATTACAGATACTGTACCTGAAACACCATTTGTTTCATCTGCTACTTTTAATAAACTTTTATATGTATTTGCTGGACTTTTACCTGCTAAACTTCCCATTATTTATCCTTTTTATCTTTTGGCTTTTCTTTTTCATCAATTAATGATTGCAC
>VTLG01002342.1_pt1 | contig 37074 bp, 58 predicted proteins | sample 4694571 | NCBI WGS metagenome assembly VTLG01 (sample SAMN12604809, study PRJNA352737) | marine metagenome | biome: ENVO:00000447; feature: ENVO:00000209|ENVO:00000569|ENVO:01000036; material: ENVO:00002151; isolation source: viral sequences binned using virsorter ...
TTGATATATATGCAGACGAAGGAGATGATAATGCTGATAAATGGAGAATGGCTGCAGAAGCCGCTGGTTCTTTTGTTATACAAAGTTACTCTACTGGTAGTTGGGTAGATTCAATAGAAATTACTGGAGCAGGTAATGTTGGTATTGGAGGTGCAGCACCTTCAACTCTTGTCGAAATTCAAGGTGGAACAGGAACTACTGGAGCAGTATTAACTTTATCAACAAAAGAAACAACAGTTGTAGATAATGATGTATTAGGTCGTATTAATTTCCAAGCACCTCTTGAAACTGGTACAGATGCTATTAAAGTCGGAGCATCCATTCACGCAGAGGCAGAAGATACGTTTTCATCTACAATTAATTCAACTGGATTAGTGTTCAGTACACATACAACTGATACTGCTACTGAAAGAATGAGAATTACTTCAGGAGGTCGAGTTGATATATTTTGCGATACAAGTAATTGGCCTTTGGGGATTTATTCTTATGGTGCTAGTGCTTCATCAAGAATATTTTTAGTAGCATCTAAAGGAACTAAAGCATCTCCAACAGATATTGATGCTGCTGATTATCAATTAGGTGCTTTAGAATTTATGGGAAGAGAGTCTAGTGGTCAAAGAATGGCTGCCTCTATGAGGGCTTTTACTGAAAGTGTATGGAATTCTAATGACTATCCAGCTTATCTTACATTTAATACTGTTCCCGATGGAGCTTATGATGAAACTGAAAAAATGCGTATTACTTCAGCAGGTAATGTTTTAATTGGAACAGCCACTGCTGAATCATTACGAGGTTTTGTTCCTCATGTTCAAGTAGAGGGTACAGGTGCAACAACATCTTCAATAAGTGTTTTCCGAAATAGTGCTGACCAATCGGGGGCATATCTTCTTTTAGGTAAATCAAGAGGTGGTGCTGTTAATGCAGATACTGTTGTTCAAGATGATGATGCTTTAGGTTATATAACTTTTGTAGGAGCTGATGGTAGTGATAGGTCACCATACGGAGCAACAATTACAGCTTATGTTGATGGTACTCCCGGCTCTAATGATTTACCTGCTAGACTTGTATTTGCTACTACAGCAGATGGTGCTGGTTCTCCTACTGATAGAATGACTATTACTTCAGGAGGTAAGGTTGGAATAAATGTTACTGCACCCGACCACGAGCTACATATTAAAGCAGCAGATTCAGGTCATTCTATGATGACAATAGAGTCAGGTAGTGTAAATCATCAATCATATTTAATACTTGAAGCAGATAGACCAGCCGAAAACGATACAATAGGTAATATCCAATTTACAGTTGCTGATAATAATGCAGTAGATATTCAAGGATTTAGAGGAGCGTCAGATGGCGTTGGTTATTTAAAATTTAGAACTGGCACTACAACAAGATTTGTTATTGATGCCAACTCTCGCATCAGTCTGAGTAATAATGATAGTGGCACTTCAAATACAATATTTGGAAAGAGTGCAGGAGCATCATTAGATGCTGATAGCAGTTATAATACATTTATAGGCGAAGCTGTTTCAGATGCTAGTATGGATGAGGCTGGTAATAATGTTGGTGTTGGTTATGGTGCTTTAGGTGTATTAACTCAAGGCGATAACAACGTTGCTGTTGGCTCAATGCCGTTGATGCAAAATACAACTGGTGGAAATAATATAGGTATTGGAATTACTGCACTAAGATATAATGAAACTGGAGCTGGAAATGTAGCTATTGGTTCATATTCCCAAAGAGGTGCAAGTGGTCAAAATCATTCTGACAACACATCAGTAGGTCGTAATAGTTTATATTCAATTACAACTGGCACAGAAAATGTAATAGTTGGAACTTATGCAGGAGACGCACTCACGATAGGTAGATATAATACTGCTGTTGGAGCTTATGCCTTAACTACAGATACCATTGGAGATTATACTACTGCTATAGGACAGAAATCATTATACTCTCAGCTTTCTGATTCTGATAATGAAGCTACACATAATACTGCTGTTGGAGCATATGCTGGTTATTATAATGTAACTGGAACAGGTAATACTTGGATGGGACTTGATGCTGGTAAAGGTGCTAGTGGTCAATCTAATAGTAATAATACTGGTATAGGAGATATGGCATTATTTGCAATTACAACTGGAACTACAAATGTCGCTGTGGGGAGTAGGGCATGTTATAGTCTTACGACTGGTGGTGGTAATGTAGCGGTAGGTCAAGGAGCATTAGATTTAGCTACAACACAAGCTGATTACAATATCGCTATTGGTCAAGATGCTATAAATGGAAACTGGACAACTGCTGATGTTAATGATTTAGTTGGAATAGGTAGAAATGCTTTAGCTGGAGTATTGACAGCGGCTTCAAGTGGCACAGTAGCAATCGGATATAATGCTCTTACTGCACTCACTTCAGGGGCTTCAAATCTTGCTATAGGTTATAATGCAATGCTAACTCACACTACTGGTGCAAGTAATATTGCTATCGGTGCTGGTGCTATGGATGACACCGATGCTGGTTCAAATTCTTTAGGTTCAGCATACAATATTTTCATTGGAAACGATGCAGGTGGTGGAACTTGGACAAATGCAGCCGTAAACTACAATGTTGGAATCGGTAATAGCGTTATGGATTCAGCTTTAGCTGGAGTTGGGTATACTACAGCTGTTGGACATAATGCATTATCTGCAGTTACTTCAGGTCAATATAATTCAGTATTTGGTACACAAGCTGGATTTGCAATTACTACTGCATCTGACAATGTTGCTATAGGAAAATTAGCAATGTCTACACATACAACAGGAGCTAGAAATATTGCTATTGGTTCTAATGCTATGGATGATACTGATGCTGGTTCAACTTCATTAGGTTCAATAGATAATATTTTCATAGGATTTGATGCTGGTGGTGGTACTTGGGTAGATACTGCGTCACAATATAATGTAGCCATTGGTAATTATGCTATGGATGCAGCTATGAATGGAGCATTAAATAATACTGCTTTAGGTCACCAATCATCAAGTGCATTGACTACTGGAGGTGGTAATGCAACACTTGGATATAAGACAGGATATATCCTTACAACTGGTACTAATAATGTAATGATAGGAAGGTCTGCTGGGTCTGCAACAACAGATGTAGATAAAGCAGTTATTATTGGTGCGAACTCTGGTCTTGCTGATATGGTTACTGCTGATGATGGTACAGTCTCAATAGGTTATTACGCTGGTGGTGCTATTGCTAATGGGCATCATGGTAATAGAAATGTTTTAATTGGAAATGAAGCTGGAAAACTTTTAAGTAGAGGAGATGGCAATGTCGCAATAGGCGAATACACTTTAGATGGTACATCACACGCCAATAAAAATACAGCTGTAGGTTGGCAGGCATTAACATCTATGGATGTATCATCTGATACAGATACTAATAATACTGCGGTTGGCTTTGCAGCTGGAGGTTCTGTAACATCAGGTGCAGGTAACACTCTTGTTGGGCATACTGCTGGAGATACTCTTACTACAGGTGGTGAAAATACAATAGTTGGACACGCTTGTGATGTGGCAAGTAATGATAATACAAATAATGTTATTATAGGTCACGACTTAACTGCTACAGATAAAGACAATGCAGTATTTATTGGTAATAATACTAACCATATTGAAAATGATTTTAATGCAGATGCTACTTGGAATTACTCATCAGATGAAAGACAGAAAAAAGATATTAAAGATGATACTTTAGGACTTGAGTTTATAAACGATTTAAGACCAGTAACATACAAACATAAATCTCCAAGTGAATTTCCAAAAGAGTGGAGTGCTTATGATGCTGATGATAAAGAGCCAATGGGTGGAGATAAAACTATTCATGGTCTAATTGCTCAAGAAGTTAAACAATCATTAGATAATCAAGGTGTAGATACATTTGGTGGGTGGTCTGTTGGAGATGATGGCAGACAAAGAATATCCGCAGAAAAAATGGTAATGCCATTAATCAAAGCAGTTCAAGAGCTATCTGCTGAAGTAAAATCGCTCAAACAACAATTAGAGGACAAGTAATGAAAAACTATAAAGCAATGAAGTCTGCTAAAAGCTGGTCTGTAAAGAAAGCTAAAGTGGTTGACCAAGCAGCTGTTTCTGAAGTCACAGATAGTGACGGAAATGTAGTAAGAGCAGCTCAAGCTGAACAATCACACAATGAATTACAGCTAGTTCAAAAGCGGTATGATTCAAATAGTGGTAAAGCTCTTGATGACTCAGTTCAGTCTTACAGTTTAAGTAGTCTTGCTAGTGATATCAGTCGTGTAAAAGCTGATATATCTAGAATGCAAGATGAACAAGCTGATATGGAGCAACTAGAAAAAGATTTAAAAGCACTGTAAACAACCTGGTCACTTAAAGCAAATAAGGAAACACAATGGCTGAAAAAGAAAAAGAACAGAAGCCGGCGGTATTAACGCTAGATGAGCAAGAGTACGTGATCGATGATATGTCTGATGATGAAAAGATGCTGCTTAACCACATTAACGATATGCAAAGCAAGATTAACACAAATCAGTTTATGCGTGATCAGTTAGAAGTTGGTAAAGAAGCATTTATCAGCAAACTGAGAGACTCTCTCAATGCTGAACCTGTTGAAGAAGAAGAGGCTGAAGCGGAAGCGTAATGCTCATTAGGAAGTGCGCACAGGGCCATAAGATTTATATCTTTAAACCCAGGACAAAAGAAAATGTTTCATATAAGTTTAATGCTGATGAAACAGTTGCTTTTGACGCACAGAATAAGGCTTATGTTGTAGTAAGTGATGGGGCGGTGGTAAAGAGGTCAAACTCCTGGACCACCGCTCAATCCAGTTATGATAAAAAGTGTAAAAAAGTACATGCTAATACCACAGGGCCATTATTGGTCGGTAAGCATAAACTCGTTAATGGAGTAGTTACAACATTATGAAAAACCCACTAGCCACATTCTATTACTGGCAGCTCAACTCCGGAGCATTGGATGGCTGGACAAGCTACCATATTGCAGCAGGTGCATTTATCTGCAAGATAGCACAATGGCTTGGCGCATCAGACTTTTGGTGCGTAATGAGCGTATTTATTATTGGAGTGCTGTGGGAAATATTTGAATGGATCGTTGAGAATTGGCGACCATATGGTACAAAACAAAAGTGGGCCATCAATACTGCATCAGACCTGTTTGTAGAAACAGCAATGGCGTGGTGGATGGTGCTATGAAAAGAAATGAGTTATGGTTATGGATCAGCTATATGTGCTTTTTATTGTGGATTCTGCTGCTTCTTACTTCATTTTGTGGATGTGATAGTTGAGTGAAAAACCTAAAACAGCAAGGAGCTATCGAGCTACAGTCGTGGGGGATAATACTGTTGTTAGTATTAACCTTAAGTGGCTTGGTCAAATGTTTGTACTTGTTGCTGGACTTGTGTATGGATACTATCGCATTGAAACGAGGATTGCAGAACTTGAGCGAAGAGTGGAACTCTCTGATACCAACATTGAAGAGCTTGTCAGTAAACACATGATAAAAGAAGAAAAAGAAAGAGTTGCAATGGAAGAACGTATCTCATTCTTTGAACGCGAGCTAAATTTAAATCCATTTTCATGGAAGCGTAAAAAGAAGTAATGAGCTTACCATTTAAATGCTCGAATTGTAATACTGGTATCCGGCAAATAAATGGTTTGTGTAACAAATGTAAGGACGAAGAAGAATAATGCAGGATTTTATGGCATATTATGCTGAGTATGGTGCAGTTGGAGTCGTAATTTTTTTATTTGTTTGGGGTTATATCAAGCAAGGCCAACGTGCCGATGGACAAAGTAATTCGCTAGAGGAATTGACAGTGGAAAATAAAGGACAGAGTAATGATATTTCTAACATAGAATCTATTGTGCTAAAGATGCTGGACCGCTGGAATAAATCTGATGAAGTATCGCAAAGGCACAGAGAGGAAATGGTTAGAGAATTGAATGATCTTAGTGATGTTATGATGGAAGTGAAAGGCTCAGTTTCTCGAATCAATGGAAAAAACTAATGAAACTTAACACAAACATATCTGTCGAAAATGTTATTACAGTAGTGGTGCTGGTTGCATCCATGACACTTGCTTTCGGGTTTATGAAAGCAGATATAAACAGCATAAAAAAAGAATTAGAAGTGAAAGTAGATCATCGTGACTATAAAGCAGATAGAAATTTAATTACATATAAACTTGATGTCATTATGCAGGACATCGCAGAAATTAAACAAATACTAAAAGAAAGGTAATAATATGGATTGGTTAAATTGGGAAAACGCAGCATATATGATTGCAATTATACTTGGTGGTGTAATAGCAATGGTTGGTACAAAATGGAGAATGATTCTTAGAGAAATGAAACAAGTAGCTGAAACGTATCACGCAGCAAAAGCTGATGGCAAGGTTACAAAAGAAGAAGAGCAGAAGATCGCAAAAGAATGCATGGACGTATTATCACAAGCAATCAAAATGGTTTGGAAGTTCTAGTTGCTTGATAAAGAACAACTAAGGACATTAGTCCACGATACGCTGGATAAGATTGGCTTGTCCAGCGACAAAGCCGATGCATTGGTGTTTAACACCGGCATGGTTGAATCGAAGTATGTATACCTCAAGCAAATAAAAGGTCCAGCAAGAGGCTTATATCAGTGCGAGCCGTGGGTTGCGGTAGACGCATGTAAGAATTATCTCAAATACCGGCAAGACTTAATGAAAAGTGTCGCATCAGCTTGTTACCTGGATTGGAAATATTTTACGCATCCGAATGAACAGGATTGGGGCGACATTTTAACCTATAACATTGCAGCACAGATTGCAATGTGCCGGTTGCATTATCGTCGTGTACCCAAAGCTTTACCAGGTTCATTATTGGAACAAGCAAAATATTGGAAAGTCTACTATAATTCTGCCAAAGGCAAAGGTACTGTCGACCATTTCTGCAAATTAGTAGAGCAACATGGATAAAGAAGTAAAAAAGATTGAAAACATAATAGAAGTAATGTGTCAGCTAAAACAAATAGAAGAACAACTGCGCCGTGACTATCAGGGCCAGGGTGAGCTATTAACGCTTATTCTTGCTTTGATCTCCACAGCAGAGATACCCAATATCACATTACTTCCCAACCTTGAGGATATGGCAAGAGCATGAGCAGTATATATTCAGCATTCTGTAATAACAGCACTGACCTGCAAAGTGTCGTAAGCGACATTGATAAGTATGATCGTAAGCGAGTGCTAATGACAAACTTCGTTGCGTCAGGCACTTCCAATCTATATTATCTGCATAACGCTGGTTATGTGGATCAGCTGTATATGGATGGCGCTGAACAAACCAAAGTATCAGACACGCCTAATGCAATGAATGAATATGAGTATGATAGTAATTCCGACCGCTTACAAGTGTACATTGGCGGTTCAAGTGCATCCGATATGAATACAAGAGTATTTGAGGCAGGACAGGACTGGAGCGGATTAAAAACGACAGTCTGCAAAGAGCAAGCTGACTTGATGCGCAGTTTTTTAGATAGACCAATTTATAAAAGAGCTAATACCACATACCAAGGCGCAAGCGAGCGAAATTATGATTTCATCGTCGTCCGTATTAATGCTATCCTCGCCTGCGCCGACCTGGTAAGAAGTCACGATCCTGAGAAGTCTGCTGAGATAGAAGCGATGGCAACGAATCCTGATGGTACAGGCTTGCTAGATAAGCTTAAACGCCGGGAATATGTAATGTCGAATGAAACCTCATTCGCGTCAGAAAAGGGCGTTATACAAGAGATTTCGCTTAATGGCAGTACTACTGGGTATATAGAGGACATCAAACTGCACGGACCACCCAATGTGGATTACGATGAAGTTAGGGTAGTCATTAGTACTGGTGGCACGTTTGCACTTGGCACATCCAGTCCAGTGGAATATGATGTCTACGTCAAAAATAGTCAGGGCATACGCATGAGTAAAGTGGTCGATGCAGAGCAGGTCAATGGTGATTACCAATCACTTGCTTATAGTGCAACGATACGTTTCCAGGCTGGCGTGTATGTCGCAGATGATGAATGGGCCATTATCTTTCAAAGTGATGAGTTGCCAGTTGGAACAATTAAGTCAGGGCAGATATACAGATAATGCCAAAAGGACAAGGAACATATGGGTCAAAACGTGGTAGACCAGCAAAGAAAAAGAGTAAAAAACGTAAGATGAAGAAAAACGTGTCATCTAAACGTCGTTAATATAGATGGCAGTCACATATGAAAATGTCATTTATGATCGTGTCATTAATAATTTACACAGCATAATGGCTGATGAATTCTCAATACCGATCTATTTTGATGCCCATGAGGGTAATCAAAGTTTTTTGATCACGCCGGTATCTGATGAACTTGAAGACTCACTAACCAGTGGACAAACAAGAAACTGTGAAGTGGAAATAAGTTATCAGCTAACGTCATCAGGAAACTACACAAAGAATAGTGTGAAACAGGTAAGTGAAATTGCTGAAAGATTAAAAAGATTATTATACAATAACAGAAATTATGCAGTATCAGGCACAACAAAATTTTATAATGGCATCGTCAATGGAGTTACATATGAACGTGATGAAGATGATGATGGTTTGTTGCGCGGCATTGTCTCATTTACATGTACAACTATGGAGTTAGTATGAGCTATATAGCTAAAAAAGAATATCATGCACTACCTGATGAGGACAATTTTCTTGCCCTGGGTAGTGCATCAACACATTTAAGATTAAAAGACGGCTTAGAAGTAGAAGTGCCCAAAGCATTAATGCCCTTGCCTAAGAAGTTAAAAGACTGTTTAAAAGAAATAAAAAAAGAGGTTAAGTAATGGCTAAAAGTACAGCGTTTCAAGCAAAATCAAATTCTAAAGTCACAATAGGCACAGAAGTCACTATGGGTACAGCATGTCTCGCAGCCGGAACGACTCTAGAGATGCCATGTACTGATTATAGTTTTTCAGAACTTGCATCACATACATTGGATGCAGCTCCATTTAGGGTGGGCGGTGGATCAGCACAGAATGATGAAATGGTTCGGGCAACCAGGCATAATAGAATGTACGAAGTATCGTTAACCTTTCAAGCCAGTGTGCAAGCCGTTGATAGAATTTGCCTTGCCTTATTTGGCGATGGTACTACTCCCAACGCATTAATAGGCAGTATGCCTGCTGCTACCACGTACAAACATGGTGTGGCAAGTATCGTTCCAGTGACACTTCACTTTGAAGATGCAGCTCATGCAGGTACAGGTACAGATTTACATTTCATATCCTGTATGTGTACTTCGTTCAGTTTAGCAGGTGATATCGGCAGTAACGGTGGCATGGTCACTGGTACAGCTACGTTTGTCACAGGTTATGCTCCGGTCGAGTCTGCATTGACCTTTACTGGTGGCACTCATGTGGTAATGACAGCTCACGCAGCTTTCTTTAATATGCATGATTTAACTGCGACTACTATTAACTCAGGCAGTGCTGAAGACTTGGTATTATATAGTTTTGAGTTAAACATTGCTAGAGAAGTCAATCGTATCGGATTTGACACTGCTGGTAATGGGTTTAGACCTCACGGATATGTTGTTGGTGGTTATGAGGTCACTGGAAGTTTAACTGTCAAGCGAGATGAGGAATCAAAATCTGCAATTAGCTTTGCTGATACAGCAGTTCCAGTAGGCGCTCTTGATTTAGATACTGGTGTATTTCAAATTCAAGCACCAAAAATGTTAATTGATACTGCTAGTATAAACTTTGACGATGATGGTTGGAAAACTGTCATCCCATTTAGATGTACCTATGATGCAGCAGCTACAAGTAATACTGTTGTTAGCATAGCTACAGCCGCGTAAAACCTGGGGTAATACAAACAGTGAGGTTGTATGACCGTAAAAACAAAGCATGGCGAATTTGAGTGCCGTGAGTTAACCTTTAAAGATAGGCGCAAACTGCATCGCTTGGAAGTAACAACATTAGATGCAGATGGTTCAATTAATCTTGATAAATATTATGATGTATTGGAGTTTATTATGAGATTTGCATTTGCCGATCCGGAAGCTGCATTAGGTCATTTAGGGGATACAGAGATTGATACAGTATTAAGCGAAATCTATACCAGGTATAAGACTCCACCTAAAAAAAAGCATTAAAAGTGCGTGTAGCGTTATGGATGAACTATCACAATGTTCAGTCGCGTAACTTAGTTTTTCCATATCGCGCAAAATCGCCGACTCTCAAAAAAGAAGTTCTATATGATAAGCAGGAATTATGGAATGAAATTGATCGCGTACTTGATGAAAATAAAGATGGCAAATTTACCGCAGGACAACAGTTATATTATAATATGCTACATTGTGCCGATTCTACGTTTTTTTACGATATAGACATCATTATGCTCCTAGAAGAGTATATGCTGCATAAAAGGTTTGGTATTCCACTGTATACATCAATAGATGAAGCAGGCTATGAACGTATGTCGCTTTTTAGCGCTATTGATGAAGAGTATTTAGCAATTCAAAAAATGGAAAAAGATGGCTCAAGAAAAATTCATAATTGAAATACGAACTAAAGGTTTTACAAGAGCAAGTAAATCTTTAAAGAAAGTTACAAATCAAACTCGCTCATTTTCTCGTGAAGCAAACAAGGGTAGTAGCGTTGCTGCAACATTCAGGCGGCAAATGTCAGGATTACGTAACAACTTGCTTTTGGTTGGTTTTGCTTTTGGTACAGTAGCGTTAGCATTTAAAAAGTTCATTGATGCTTCAACAGGCTTTCAAGATGTTAAAGCTAGACTTGTTGGCTTAATGGGTTCAGCAGAGCGCGCAGAAAGAGCATTTAAAAACTTTAATAAAGTAGCGGCAACCACACCATTCATGTTAGATGATGTGGTGAATGCTGGCGCTCAATTACAGGCTTTTGGTGTAAACGCAGAAGAAACACTTAGGTCAGTAACTGACTTGGCTGCTTATATGCAAACATCAGCCACAGAAGCCGCGAATGCACTGGGTCGTGCTTATGCTGGGGGTGCAGGTGCAGCGGACATATTACGTGAAAAAGGTATTTTAAATATTATAAAAACCTCCCAGGGTTTAGATGACTTATCAAAAACTACTCTACCACAATTTAGAGAAGCTCTTATTGCAACATTAATTGATCCTGCTGCCGGTATTGAGGGTAGTGCAAATCGGATGTCATTAACTTTTACTGGCGCATTTAGTAATATGATGGATTCGGTTACTAGATTAGCCGCAGAAATTGGAGACACATTTTTACCCGGTCTAACTTCAATGGTCGTTTCTCTAGGCGAATCAGCGACTAGTGTACGTCAATTTATTAAATATGCAAAAGAGGGCCATGCGGAATGGAATGCTTTTGGTGTTTCAGTAAAACAATTAAGCGCTAATGCTGAAACAATGAGCTTATCAACTATTAATTCAGAGCTAATGGGTTTAAAAAAAGAATTAGAGTTTGCTGAACAAGCTTTAGTAAAACAAACTGAGGCTTATGATGCTGTAGATATGAAAATAATTGGTGTGGTTAAAGAACAAAGAATACTGGACGATGGTGTCATTTCATTAACAGAAAGTACCGGTGCTTTAACTGATATAATGAAAACTGAGGGCGTTACAGTATTAGGATTAGGCAAAAACTTTACTTTATTTGACGAGATACAACAAGATGGATTAAAGACTCAATTAACCATGGGTGTTAGTACTGATTATCTAACTGAAAAGATAAAAATATTAAATGACGAAATTGCAAGAAGAGAAGCAATTAATCCAGGGTTAGAATCAGCGCAGATAACTTTTAAGGAATTATTAGAGAAGACTGTAACTGCACAAATTAAACACATTGATGCTACCATAGCAGAAATTGAAACCAATGCTTTACTACTTGGATCAGCTACAGAAGTAGCTGAAGTGCTAGAAAACCTCAAAAAAGCAAGAGATGATTTAATTGGTCAGACTGAATTAGAAGTAACACAATCGACTTTTAATGATTTATTAGAAAAGACCGTAGCCGCACAAATAAAAAACATTGATGCTACAATATTAGAAATAGAAACTAATGCTTTACTTATTGGGTCTACACAGGAAGTCAATGCAGTCTTGGCTATGCTAAAAAAGAAAAGAGATGATTTAAGTGGTAAGACGGACGCAGACGATGCGGAGCAAAAAAGAGTTCAGGATATGGTTGCGCTAGAACTCCGTTTGATTACTGCATCGGAAGAAGAAAAAAGAAGAATAAGGCTTATGGCTGCAAAAGAAATAGCTGATATGGAAGAAGAATTCAGTGATGCTGCAAAAGAAGCACAAGAAAAAACTCTAAAAACGATCGAAGATAATGCGCTTTCAGCAGCCGCAGCAATTACCACATTAGCATCGGGCATTCAAGCCATGACGAGTGAGGGTGCTTCTTCTGAAGATAAAATGAAAGCTTTGCTTAGAATGTTGGGGCAACTTGCAATGATTGCTATTCCGGGTGGTTCAGGTTCTTTGATTGGTGCTGGTATTTCTGCCATGTCAGGGTTTGTTGGTCACACTGGTGGATTGATACAAAACAACGGCATTCAGCGCTTTGCTTCCGGCGGTATGGTCCAAGGGCAGGACAACGTGCCAATCATGGCGCAGTCCGGTGAATTTATTATGCAAAGAAGTGCTGTAAGTAACATTGGCCTGCAAAACTTAGCGCAGATGAATCAGGGTGGTCAGTCGTCCGGTGGCCTTACTATTAACATAGCTGGCGATATGGTGGGTGATGAAGATCATGTACGCACCAAGGTATTGCCTGCGATTAAAGAAGAACTAAGGCGTGAAGCTAACGCATAGACTATGGCATTATCTCCCCATGCAAATTTCACGAGTTCTCTCAAGCGTAATAATGACATATTTCCAATTCTTACCATTGCTGGTGATTCAACTCTATATATCAGTACAAGAGATGTAACCGTAGATTCCCAGGCATATGATGGCAGGCTATTAAATGCGCCCAGTGTTAATAGTACATTAAATTTTAAAAACTTTTCTGCATCCACTAGCTCAATCACACTGCGGATTGCAAATGCAGGTTATGATGCATCATTTGGGGATCGTATTAATCAGGCAGTAGTGATTTATTTTGCGACAGATGGTACTACTGGAGCATTAGCACAATGCTTAAAAGTTTTTACTGGCAAAATAAAGTCTGTATCAAAAGTCACGCCAAATGAAATTTCATTATTAATAGAAGATAATTCTGCATGGCGTAAAAATAAAATCCTAACAATCCAAGTCGGAGAAGCGCCTGGACCTGGTAGTAAAATGTTTCGTTCATTAAGTTATGGCGCTTACGATGTAAATGTGTCAGATAGTACTACGCCAGGAACATGTGGTAATAAAAAGCTAAGACCTATAAAGTTTATTGCGCATGATAAAAATAATTTATATTATGATGAGGGATTAAATGATACTGGCGGGCAACCACATTTTTATGTATCAGACATTGATCGCTTTGTGCCAATTGAAGAAGCACAAACAAGTTCTACTACTAAATATTCTACAAATACCTTGATTGTAGATAATGACGATGACCCACCAAATAACAAGAATTATTTTAAAATGTCAGTACGTATGTATCCCGAAGAGCAATCTCAAGATAGTGATATTGGTGCTGCTAATATGACTTATAATGCTATTGCAAATACAAAAGATGAAGATACTGGAACATATATACGATGCACAGCTTCTGCTGGAAGTAGTAATTTAAGTGGTGTATTCGGTGTAATGGCTGGCACGCTTAATGGCACAATACATACTGTTAAATTAGTGATTAGAGGCCAATGTTCTCTTGCTAATAATGCATATGCATGGTTAGATGCAGACGATGGTACAGATATATTAGCTAGTGGTGAAAGGCAAATTACTACTGGTAATGGTTGGTCTGCACAATTATCTACAAGCACTGTCACAGAAATTAAATTAGATGTAACGTCAAAGTGGGGAGATCATTCCAGTGGTGTTAATTTAGACGGCATTCAGATGGGATTTTATATTCAGGCTACATCTTTATCTGCGCAAACTATTGATATCTATGAGATGTTTTTAGATATAACAACATATATCGATATCCCCGATGCTACAACTTCATTTTCACCCAATCAAAGTTTTCCAAGTGTTTTATATGCAGGAACAGATTGTGCAACATTAGATGGCCTTACAGATATTAGTGGTAGTTCACCAATAGATGTCCATGCAAATCTAGTAACAAACTTTGGTAATGTAACTATAGACAGCACAACTAGAACGGCTGTAGAAAGTGATGCTAGTTATGCAAATATTGTTCGATGCACAATAGATAGTGAAAATATGAGTATCCAGGAAGCATTGTTAAAATTGCAACGTGAAGCTGGATTCATTAGTTATATTAGACCTAGTAACGGCGCTTTATTTTACTTATATGAAAATGCGGAATATCGTGGCTCTGCACCTACTGTAAATGGTGATCTAACAACAGCAGATTATCGCAATGCATCATTTAATACGTTATCAACTAGCGACATGGTGTGGAAAGTATTTCATAATTATGATAAACATGCTGCAACTAACGCTTATTTAACAGGAAGTAGTACAACGGACACTACAACACAAAGTGCATATGGCTTTAATGCAAATGATAATGTTATAACATTTAATAATGATTGGGTTAATAATAATACTGCTGCATTAAATACATTAAAATTATATAAATACCCAAGAGTAGTAGCATCATGTGAAATATTAAACCCTGCATGGTTTAAATTAGAATTGGGTGATATAGTACGTTTTACTGATCCACCTAGTGACTTTCGCTTTCGTGGTGATGACTATGATGATTATTATTTTCGTATTACAAGTACGCAACTCACAGTTAACTCTCTAAAAATTAAAGCAATGGAAGTGTATAAAGCATAATGGCCCATAAGTTATACTTTGATAATGTGGATACTATTGGCGCTGCTTTAGCAGATGGTACAATGGCTATCTCAGGCGATCACGATGAGGTGCGCACGTATTCTAATGCCAGCACACTGACAAATGAAAGTTATGCTACAGATAATATCCTCACCACCGCGATTACAGGCTGGGGAGATACCGATGCATTACGATTTAATCTTGGAAGTGCTAAAGCTGTTAATTTTGCTGCACTATATTTCACATCTGCTGAAGATGTAACAATAGAAGTGCATGCACATAGCGCAATAATAGGTGTGATGTCAGAAACAAAACAGCAAACAAGTGATTTTAGCGCCGGCTGGAATATTATCCATACAACTGCTGAATGGACTTATAAAGTTTGGTTTGTTTCTGCCGTGGGTGCTACGATAGATAACCTAACACAGATATATTTGGGAACTGTTTTAGAGCTTCCCATTTCAGGTGATGGCATTACGATTGAAAAGCCGTATAATTCATTTGTTGCTAGTACATATAATAATACAGAATTCGCGAATAAAATAGATACAGAACTTCGTAAATGGAGTTTACAAGTACCTATCTTACCTGAAGCGGATAAAACATCATTAGAAACATTGATAAGTGTTCATAAAAATACTAGGTCATTTGTGTATTATGATGAAAGCAGTTATCATCATGTGCGTCTAGCAAAACCACTAACATTTAACCAGGTTGCAACCAATGCATATTCAACAACCATTACTCTACAAGAGGTTGCATAATGGCAGCAACAATTTATTATGATAAGAATGATTATTACAGTGCAACACTAGCTGCCGGTACTGTCGATGGCAGTAATTCATTTTCCACTGGCAGTACTGTTTCTAACCCGGAATACATTGGAGATCAGGATATTACTAAAGCATCAACATACTTTAATGATACTGATGCAATTCAGGTTACATTTTCTACTGGTGTTGTTAACGATTATATTGCATTATATTTTACCTCAGTAGAGACAGATACTATTGCATTACTGTATGATAATTCATCTACTGGTGTAGCAACGGTGATATCTACAATCACTGCTGATTTTAGTGTTGGTTGGAATATTACTGAATTTTCATTAGGTGGAGCATTTCAATACTGGATTGTTAAAGCTGCCGGGAATGTAGATAACCTAACTGAAGCTTTAATTGGTGCTAAATTAACATTGCCGCTTGAACCTACTGCAAACATTACCACAGCACACAAATTCGGCACAGAAGAAATAAAAGCACATGGCGCAAATAGATATTATATCAGTAAGCATGATAACTATAAGGTTATTACTGTGAGCCTTGATCATATGACTGCTGCAAATAAAACTAGTATACTTGCATTTTCTAACACGGTCACAGACCGGCAAGCATTTATCTATAGTGAGGATAGCACCACTGGACCTTTTCACTATGTGAGGCTGGTTCGCCCACTGACATTTAAAATGGTAGCGCCGGATATATGGTCTTGTCAGATGGTGATGCGCACATTAACTTCTTAGCTTTGCCCAACAATTTGATATAGTTTATTTACAATACCTTTATTCCGATAACGTTGTTCTTCCACTGTTTCACCAGCATAATGATTGACAATTACCTGCGTTGATCTATCACCAATTGCTTTCGCAGCATCATTTACGTTATGGTATTCCTTACGCGCTATTTGTGACTTCATTCTGCGTAAGTCATGGCAGGTGAACTCTATGCCTGTTATGGCACTAATCTCACGTATCCTGCGATTTAGAGTCTCATATGAATAATCTAGCGGCCTGGCGTAGCCGCGCTGATGCCATTTATGAAGTATAGCAACCACATCATCATGTATCTCAACAGTTTCTCTTATGCGCTGTTTTGACTTCTGCTGGATTTGCATTGTTTTTTCTTCAAAGTTAATATGCTCCCAATGCAGTTCTTTATATGGCTGATTTGCATTTCTACCAATCAATTCATTAGCGCGTAAACCGGTAATAACATAAAGAGCAATCAAATCACGTTGATACTGATCTAGGCCATCATGCTGAAATAAATCTCGTATCTCACCAGTCGTCCATGTTTTAAATTGTACTGCTGGTTTTTCATCTAGCTTATATCGATCACTTTTTTTCATAATTGGTTTAGATGTGTATTCCTGGTCATGCGCCCAGCGAAACATAATCATCATATCATTCATATAGCTGTCAATACCATTCCGGCTGCGTCCACGTATTACTTCTTCGTGCCTTTTATATATCTCCCAGCCTGTTACTTTAATGCCATCTATCTCACGTGTCATTGTTCTGATGTTTTGTACAATAATATCACCAGGAAACACGCGCAGCAAACTATTATACATAGCATTATAAGTGCGGATCGTTTTGATATTGGTTTTGTTAGCTAATACATTATTTATATGCAAGTCTATTATTTCTTGCAGTGTAACAGGATTTTCTGATTTATGCAGTTCACTTTCCCAATCCAGCTCCATCTTGACAAGCAGCTCAATCTTTTGCCAATGGGCACATGCCATAACAGCATCTCTTTTATTTGGAAAATAAATTTGGTGCTTACCCTTAATAGGGTGTTTGTAATACACTACCCATAAATCTCGATTTGACTTTTTATTTATTGTTGCCATTATATCCTCTCTTAATGTAGCTAATATTACATCATATACTACAATATTCCAAAGTATTCCTTGCAAAATAAGATACGTTATATATAAATTAATTATAGCATATGGATGCTACCACAACACATACCGAATTCAAGTTTAGCGATTTATTGTCACAACATGGCATGTCCAAGCGTACATTATCCAGGCTGGCAGGTATTAGTCCTGCGCTACTTACTATGATGTTAAAAGGTCAGCGCACTTTTAAATATATACATAAGAATAATATTGCATTAATTTTTGGTGTAGAAGAAGAAAGTATTCAGTGGCATGAATAAACCAATCACACCAACACAAGGCTGGCTCAGTATGGATCAGGCTGCTGATTATATAGGTATGAGCAGGAAGAGTGTGGATAAAGCAGTACGTTTAAAAGAGCAAAACAAATGCAATAAAAAATTACGTATTAAATACGTTGGTAATCAAAAACGTATATCACGAGAAAGTTTAGATGAAACAGAGAAAATTACTACATCGATCAAATAAATTGGGGCGAACTCCTTCTTGTGCGTGGCCTTACCACGTGATTCTATCCTCTCAATCGAATCAAAGCTTCGCCCCATGATCTTTACTATTCACATACCAAAAGATTCAGCGCGGTTCGCTCAGAAATTGCGCAAGCTATTTACCACAAATAAAGTTACTACAAACACTTATATACCTGAGAATGCAACGATTGGCATTCAGGCACATCAAAATATTAATCCAAAATTATTAGGCAAGGTTGTCGGCTTAGTGCAAAGAAGTGGACACAAAATAACAATAAAAAACAAAAGGAAAATAACATGAGTAATAGTTTAGATGGTATTGACATTCCTGCTGGCGGTTCAGGTGATCTCTTTATGAAGAAGCTGGAACAGGGGGAAAACAGATTACGTATTCTTACAACACCAATACAAGGTTATGTGTGGTGGCCAGAGAATGAGAACAAACCAGTTCGCGTCAAAGAAGCGGGTGAAATAAAGACTGGTGAAGATGCAAAATACTTTTGGTTTTTGACGATTGCAATAAATGATGAAGTCAAATTCCTAGAGATCAAGCAAAAGACTATCCTAAATCAGATAAAAGCACTATCTGATAATAAAGAATGGGGCGAAGTGTTGGAATATGACATTACGATCACTCGTAGCGGTCAGGACTTAGAGACACAATATACCGTCGTTCCAAATCCCAAAAAGGCAGTCGCTGACGATATTGCGAAGAAGTGGGCCGATATGAAAGCTCGCTACAATGCGGACAATCTTTTCGCACATGGGACTCCGCTAGAGGCTGGTGATGAAAAGACGCAAGATGAAAAAGAGGACTTGCCGTTTTAATGAATGTAGCTAAAAAAGGCTACAGGGGTGAAGTTGAGGTCAAGGAATTACTTCTTGACCTTGGCTTCGATGCTGAACGGTCCTGGGGTTCTGATGGTAGGGCTTTTGGCCTTGCTTCAGATATCGATATCAAGGCAAAGCGTGGTGATTTAGAGCTGCATGTACAGGTCAAGCGCCGTAAGAAGATTGCAAGTTATTTAGAATTTAAAAATGCAAACCTAGTTGCTGTGCGTCAGGATCGCGGTAAGTGGGTATTTATAATGAGCGAGGAGATGTTCAAAGATGTGCTTCGCATTCAATAAAAAATTGATGTCCGAGGGCAGTAAGATGACGTTGAAAGACGAGTCTGACACAGGGTTGGCGAACCAGTCCTCGGCAATTATTCCGGCATCAAAATGCTTTAAACACAACACCCAGGTTGGCGTAGGCGGTAAGCTGCCCGATGCCGGAGAAAATTAGAGAGGATATAAAATGAGTTACAATTATCAAAAGGATTTAGAAGAAGTAGTAGCAAAAGCTGTGAAGAAGTATGGCAGTATGGAGAAAGCTATTTTTGAGATGAATGGTTCCATCCTTGATTTACGCACAACACTAACTGGCATCAGAAAGCTCGAATTTGACAATGATATGAAAGAGTTAGAGAAAGATGGATTGCTTACCATAGTTGAAGTTCCTGATGACAGCGAAGAATAAAATGATAGCAATAGTGGGTGAGGCAATCACCAAGACACTAAAGCATTATGCTAATACGCAGCCAAATCTCGCAAGTGAAGCAACAAGAATGCACATTGCTACTGACATATTAGATAAGATATTAAAAGTAATTGACGACCCAAATTTTAAGAAATGAAATATAAAGAATTTACAGAGTATAGAGACAAGTTTGTTGCGGAAGCATTGGATTTGAGTGACTCAAAATCAATTGAGTACACCATATCCAATAAAGACAAGCATTACAACTTTAAACATGTTGCTGACCGTTTAGGTATTACGCCACAGCAGGCCATGATGGTCTACGTATTAAAACACGTTGATGCCATCTGCAATGATGCTAAAACCGGGAAACAGCAGAGTGATGAAACAGTGCGGAGCAGATGTCAGGACATAATGAATTATGCAATACTGTATGCATCACTTGAACATACCAAAGGTACTAACAATGATCGTAACACTGAACCAAGTGGAACAGAAATTAGCAAAAGAGGTCGGGGAAAAAAGACATCAGCAGAACCTAGACAATGGAACGAACTCAAGCGCGAAGTCTAGCGCTGATAATGATATAAACGGCTTTGCTGGTGAACTTGCGGTAGCAAGAGTCATCAACGGCTATCCTGATCTTTCTATTGGCCCGCACCGGCGAGGCTATGATTTAAAGATGCGCGGCAACACTGGCGCAAATATCCGCATCGATGTAAAAACTACAAAACACAATCCTGGGTACTTAATCGCAAAACACTGGCGCAAAGTTGAAGACTGCGACATGTATGTATTAGTGAGCGGAAAAATGCCTCGCTATGAAATACAAGGCTGGGTCTACAGTGTGGAGCTGATAAATAAAAGCAACCTCTCAGATAACGGATATGGCGAGCATTACCATATGGAACGATCACAACTGAGGGTGTGGAAAGATGCATAGTCAGAATGTTGGTACAATTGGAGAATTAGCTGTGCGCCAGGAATTAATCAGACAAGGATATAAAGTATACATCCCTGAAGTAGATATACAGCATGTTGATTTGCTGGTTGAAATGAGTCATGGAGCATTTAAGCGTGTGCAGGTCAAGACCATTACTAAACCTACCACTAAAACAGCCATACAGGTGCGCTGCGTGAAATATGTTAATAGTAATAGAGTGGATGTTATTGCGGTGCATTATACACCATTAAATAAGTGTGCTTTTATTCCATATAATAATGAGAAAATTATCAGTCTTGCGCTTGCAACAGCGAAAAATAATCAAACCCATAAACGACAATGGTTTTATCAATATGAGCAATTCCCGGAGTTTAGTTAATGAACCACTACGCAGGCAGTATATCATTTGACAATGACCAGGGCGAGTGGCAAGACCAAATTGTTACTGCTTTTGAGTATGACACATTGGTTGAAAAAATGACCAGGGTGATGTCTATGCGCAAGAATGCAGAAGTGCATTTTGCAGTGCTAAAGATGGGTAAGAAAGAATTTGATCTAACAGAAAAGGTTAAAAGTGCCGTCAGTTAATACGATATATAATGAAGATTGCCTGAAGACAATGTCTAGAATGCGTGATAATGCAGTAGATGTTATTGTTACTTCACCACCTTGGAATGTCAAGTTTGACTATGGTGATTATAGTGATGATAACAAGCCGGATTTTGATAGATGGCTGACAAAAGTATGCATTGAAATGGAGCGTGTGGCTAAAAATGTAGTGTATGTATTTATGAATCAAGATCATATGTGGTCCGTACAAAAAGGCTTACTGCATTTCAAGCAATGGCTCTTCTATCATAAGCGAAATATGGGTGCAATGCACTACCATAATATATACTGGTCTAAAACCATAACTCCAATTGCTATGAGTATGCCAGCAAAAATATTAAAAATGGATAAGCGTAAAAACGTTTCACAGATAGATTTGATTACTGGAGTTAACCCTCAGTCAGATTATATAAAAAATAAACGTGTGCATCCTGCGCAAGACCCAATTGAAGCATATCTTCCATTGGTGGCGCGTACACCTGGTAAAATTTTCTATGATCCATTTATGGGTAGTGGCACGTTGGCCCTTACGGCACTAAGGTTAGGTAAGCAGTATGTTGGCAGCGAAATAAACCCTGAGTATGTAGATATTGCTAATAACAGAATAAAAAATGCAAAAAGTCAGGTTGATATTTTTACAGAACAATTAACAATAGGATGAGCGATGCCAATAACAAAACATCACAGAAAGAAATACCCGAATTCAGAATGGGTGCGAAGAAGAAACATACGTCGAGCAGCGCAACGCCAAGCTTCAAAACTAAATACATCCGCTTCTGCGGTGGCTACGGTGGATTCCAGCGAGCCACAGGTAGAAGTCCGTTCGACATCAGTCGCACCGAAACCAAAAGGCTTGTGGCAAAGAAGCATGGCCGGAATAAAGCGTGTTTTTGCGGGTCAGAGAGGAAGTTGAAAAAATGCTGCCTGATGTAAGAACACCACAAGAGATAATACAAAGTGCTATTGACAAATATAAACCAATACAAATTGCATTATTATTTTCAGGTGGGCATGATAGTTTAGTTAATACTCATTTATCATCATCTATTTTAAAATCATTAGGCTATAATTTTGTTGTATATCATGGTGATACCACCATTGGCATACCTGAAACACAGGATTATGTCAAATCTGTTTGCAAGAAATATAATTGGGAGTTAGTTATACGTAAACCACCCAAAAAGAAATTTTACTATGAAGAAATAGTTAAAAAGTATGGTTTTCCCGGTCCCACAAAAAATAGCCATCGCATCTGTTTTCGTTTTTTAAAAGAACGAGCCTTGCGTAGCTATGTAACGCATGAATGTAAAAGTAAACCTCATGCTATCGAAAATGTTTTACTGCTTACTGGTGTTAGAAAATCAGAAAGCCAAATTCGCATGGGTTATATCGATGAAGCACAGAAAGAAGCGAGTAGAATATGGGCCAATCCTATCTTTTGGTGGAGTGAGCGTGATTGTGAAAAATATATGTTAAAACATAATCTTCCACGTAATAGTGTAAAAGATAAAATATGTATTAGTGGTGAATGCTTATGTGGTGCATTCGCTGATCAAGGTGAGTATTTAGAAATAAAAGAAGCATATCCTCATGTAGCTGAAAGAATAGATGAACTACATGAGATGGCTAAAGAAAATGGACATCCTTGGCCCTGGAGTAGTGGCCCTACCAAGTGGTATAAACATAATCCACCAGGACAAATCAATATGTTTATGTGCGTAGGGTGTGAAACAAAAAGAGCAGATAAAGATGTTACCTGATTGGATAATACGATCACAAATACTGGCAACCAAAGAAAGGCGTGGACGTAAGCTGGTTGTAGACAAAATATTAAAAGTATGCCCAGTATGCAGAAAAACATGGGAAAAGGTTAATATCAAGAAATATGGCTATCATATACAATATTATCCTGTTGGCAACATACCTACCATTGGTAAACAAAAATTAATATGCGAGAAATGTAATAATGATAATATATGAATGGATCGCCAATCTATTCATCTTTGCAGTGTCGCTTGCGATACTTGGGGGCGCACTAATTCTGCTGCCTGCTGCAATGGATAGAATAACAGATTGGTATCATAAATAACAGGAGGCAAACATGGGCAAATTTGATTTGCACGGTACAAAATACATCAATGATGAGGGCTATAAAGTACCAAGCGTAACTACAATAATAAATCAGCACCTTGGCTGGAATAAGCAGGCACTGATCAACTGGGCCAAGAGGATTACACTTGGCGGGCAGGATGCAGATAAAGTATTAACAGATGCCGGCGACATCGGTACACTGCTGCACCTTTTGATCGAGGGTCATCAGCGCGGTTTTGATGTGGATACGAAAGACTATAGCTATAACCAGGAGAAAGCTGCCATGAAAGCTTTTGCAGGGTACTTGCAGTGGTATGAAAAGAAGAACTTTAAGTCACTTGCAAATGAATTGGTGCTAGTTAATGAAGAACTTCAGGTAGGCGGTACAATTGACTGTATTGGCAGGATTGATGATGAGCTGGTGATCATTGATTGGAAAACGTCAAAATATTTGTACCCAGAAAATAAATTACAGTTATCTGCGTATTGTTATATGTATGAACATGCACAGCCTAAAGCAAATATTGCCTATGGACTTGTGATGCGCTTTGGCAAAGAGGATGGCAAGTTTCATCAGCATGTTATCAAGAGAGAGAAATTAGACACCGGGATTGAAGTATTTAAGGCACTTATAAAAATCTCGCAGCTCAAAAAGCTGATTTGAGCAAAGCAAGCGCCATCTTTGATGAGTTGACCTCATCAGAGACTCGTGCGCGGTGTCCACGTGTTGAGCCTACCGTATGCCAGGGCCGTAAAAAAGAATATCATATTCAGATTGAACCTGACCATGCCTTTTGCCATCGCTGTCAGTATACGTGGCATTTTGAGGATAAAAAAGTGCCTGAGATAGAAACAATAGAACCACCCATAGTGCGTGAGCCACTATATGTTAAAAGCAGTGGCGCGGTGAAAGAGTCTGATTATATAAAGCATCGTGAGAATTTTCTTACGCATTCTGATCAAGTGATCAAGGATTTACAGCTGCCATGGAATGAAACTGCACGCGAACAGCGCTACGGCATTGGTGTACGCAATAATAAAGAAGAGATGCAGCTTGTGTTTCGGATCGCTGATAATCATATCAAACGGCATAAAGGTGAGCAGTTTGGCGATGCAGAGTGTAAAATTTATCCAGTCCTTACAGATATAGACCCGACAAGCACGCTGCTTATCTGTGAGGGTGAAAAAGATGCCGTCAGTGCAGGATGTTATGGATTCCCGGCCATTACGTTCACTTCAGGTGCTGGCGGCATCCCCAAAGATTTAAGCATGCTGGAAGCATTTAACAATCTTGTGATCTGTTATGATGCCGATGAGAGTGGGCGCAATGGAGCGTTAAAGCTTGCCAAAAAATTATACCATGTGAATCGAAATATAAAAATAGTAAATCTTGACGAAAATACTGACCTCACTGACTACTTTGTGGCAGGAAATAAATTCCATGATTTGTATAGTTTGATTGACCAGGCTGATGTGTTTGGCATCAAGCCGGAAGACTTTGGCGGTGATCCGATGTATAAGGTGTTTGACTTTATGGATGCGTTCCAGGATGAAGTCGAATATATCTGTGATGAGATACTACTGAAAAATGGCAGGACGAGTGTGGCCGGCGGGACCAATGTGGGTAAATCGTTATTTGCACTGCAATTTGCACTGTGCGTGGCGGCAGGTGTGCCGTTTATGACCTTTCAAGTACCCAAGGCCAGGCGCGTACTATTGGTGCAGTTTGAGATGATGGACTCCATGGTTACGGATCGGCTCAAGCCCATGGTTAATGGATTGCTTGATAAACACCCGGAGAAGCGTGAAATGCTTAGTGATAACATGACCATCGTCAGCGCAGATAAAAAGCAGCTGTTTGAGAATGCCTATGCAAAGATCACCGGCAACCTATTAGCTGCGCGTGAGCCGTTTGAAGTGCTTATTATTGATAACCTGTATACATCCAGTGAAGTGGATACAGTCAAGAATGACCAGCTTCGTAATCTAATCAGCACTATTGAGAATATTAAAATTGAGTTTAAGCTTAGTATCCTGGTGGTGGCGCATCATAAGAAGTTAGCAGATAAATTAGTGCCCATGGAAACTAGCATGGTGTTTGGTGGATCGTTTTATTCGTTCTGGCTGGATAACCTGGTGCAGCTTGCTTCCACGTTTCACGAACCACTTAAAGTAATGAAGATCACAAAAACAAGAACGAATAGCGAATTTCATAACCTGGCGCTTGGTATTAAGCTGGTGGTGGATGCAGAAAAAGAGCATCTATTATATGAGTATCGCCAGCCACTTCCAAAAGGTGAAGTGTTTTGGTATCGCAATCAGGAGCATACAGATGAAGACCGTGTGCTGGATAATATTAAAAGCATGGGTGACAATTTTACATACCAGGACATGGCAGACAGTTTGGAAGAAACACTACATATTACCAGCAGTAAAAGTGTTAGCTCATGGCTAAAGAAATTGATAAAACAAGAGCGGATTATTAAGATTGAACGCGGTATTTATGCGAAAAATAGGACAGATATTGAGTATTTGGTTGATTGAACCCACACGCGAGAAAGGTAAAGTAGGTAAAGTAACTACCTACACTTACTTTACTTACTTTACTTACTTTACTTATATTTACTGTGGGTTGCTATTATTATGAGTGTTTTTGATAAATTACAGGCAATTCACAAATGCCCTCTTTCACCGCATGAAAATAAACTTTGCGTTTTTGCTATGCCAGTAAAAGAAACAGTGCATTGTAAAGCAGTTTTGGGCTGGTGGAATGATTTAGACATAAAGCTGCATGACTGCTGTTTTGGCATACTTAGAGGCAGGGATAAATTGCTTTGGAGAAATAGACAATTGCATGGATGGACAAAAGGTAAAGGCACAAAAAAGAAAAATAAACGCCATGCCAGGCTGCAACGCACAAAATTTTAAACCATGCCAGCAATAATATAAAAGAAATAAAAAAAAACCCTGCGAGAAATAATATAAAAGAGCCTAAAAATGTGCAAAAAAAGTGAAAAATTGGCTTTTTTTTGCTGGACCATTTAAGACATGTAACAATATTTTACACGGTTTAAGACACAAAAAAAGCCGCATAAATTGCAGCTAAAAAGTTAAAGAAGTACAACAAAAGCCGCATAAAGCAGGCACAAAAAAAGCCGCATAAATTGCGGCTAAAACACAAAAAACTAGATCAAGTGAAATACACACAGTACAAAAAAAGCCGCATTAATGCAGCTTATGACAAAAAAAAACCCGCATAAATGCGGGCTTTTTGTGTGTTTGTGGTTTATTTATATTGGCGGCTGTGTGTCATGTGGCTACTTTCAATATCTTTAATTTCTTCATAAGTATCGTAAATGTGCGTTTGTTTTGCTACGTTTTGCGCGTATGTTAGCCGGTTATTTGCTCTGAATAAGTCTCTATATACATAAACACTTAAAAAAGAGGCATCAAATTCACATTCCCACAAATTACGCTCAAAATCTGTTACTTTATTTTGGAGCTTTTTTTGTTTTTTTGCTATGTATTTTTGATCTTGCTTTTTTTGTTTTTTTGTTTTTTTTCTTATCATGTTGTTTTATCCTCTTGTTATTTTACTATTTCGCTGTAACATTGCACGTTTTTAACATTGCCGCAGCGTAATACGTTTGATTGTTCACTTTGTAAATAATTTGTCAAAGCTTTTTTATTATCAAATTTAAATTTTTCTTGTATGCCGTCAATTATGCAAGTTATATAATATTTTCTCATTGTTTTTTATTCCTTAATTATTTTACTTTGTTAATTTTGGTAACATGTAAACGCGCTTCATTGTTCCAATCATAAGAATCAAAATTGTTATACATTTTTTTAGCGTGTTTGTTTGCTTCTTCTTCTGTTTCAAAAGTACCGTAAACAATAGAATCTATTGAGTCATTGCTATATATTATTATATATTTCATTGTTCTTCAATCATCAACAGCATAAAGCCGCAAAATGTTAATATAATAATTGTAATAAATAAATCATTATATCCTAAATTATTTACGGTTAGAATTCTATTAAGAAATGTTATAATCATGTATTTCTAAATAGTTTATCATGTTTTTAATTGCTTCAAATCTACACGTTCTGCCTGGGACGCCGTCGCCGTTGAAATTTTCGGATAAATCTATTATTATTTTTTTTCCTAGCGTGGCAAGCTGTTTATATTCTTTATCTGTTATCATTGTTTATCCTTTCGCGCTGGTTTAATAGTAAGCTTTGCCGGTATTGTTCACGCTCTTGTTTAACCTGGTTTAAGCGCGTATAAAGCGCAATTATGATAATAATTAGTAATAGTTCACTCATGTTATGCCTCATTTAATATATTGTTATCTATCCAATTTTTTAAACCTTGGACTATCTCCGCATGGTTAAATGAATTTTGCGCACTATCCAGGCCCGCCGCACGTATTAAACGGCCGTAACCGTTTTTATAATAATAATCTATAGTATAAACCGCATAATCTGAACCGTTCCAGGCTATGATTTTATTTTTATATACTGTGCATTTATTCACGCTAAAAACCTGATCAATAAATTTAACTTGATTGTTATTGTTTTCTATTGCCTGGTAATATATAGCTTCGAAGCTTGCCGCATCTAAGATACGCCAATTTATAAACGGCTGTACATCATAACCGCAGCGCTTTAATACGTTAGAGTGTCGCAGCGCTAAAGCTTTATTTTTAAATACATCAAAAAAGAATTCATTATCTTTATTATAATATTCTATTATATAAGTTTTCATTTTTTAGCCTCTTTTATTTATTGCTTCTATTCTTGCATTTTTTAACATCTGCCGCGCTTTGTTATGTCCCCAAAATGAAGCTAACTCATAGTAGATTCTTTGCGCTTCGTTGTCATCTGCCGCGCTCCAATTTTTCATACCTTTATTAAATAATTCAATATATTTTTCTATGAGTGTCTTCATTTTTTAGCCTCTTGTATGTAGTTTTTTAACCAAAAGAAATCAAAAATACCGCTTTTTATGTCTCCCCAAGTTGAAATAAGATCTAATTGTAATTTATGTATCAAACAGCGCTGTTTATACGGTTTATGATCATTATAATTATTAACAATGCAGCCGCACGGTTTAAAGCGTTTTAGGCCGTGTTTAAGTGCATAGTCTAGCGGCGTGCATTGTTGTTTAATTGTTGGTTTATATGTACCGTTTAGAACCGCTTTAACTACCGGCGGCGCTGTTACTAGTACGCGCTTTTTTGCGTCGTAAATTTGTGTTGGTGTTAGTTTTGTTTTCATTTTTTAGCCTCTTTTATATAGTTATTTACTTTTTTTACTTGTACGCCGTGCGCCGGAAAATAGACAATAGACTTTCTATTAGGTACGGCGCATAATTGGCAGCGCGCGCAATTTGTGAGCGGCTGCGGTTTTTTGTCGTTTTCTGTGCCCGGTTTTATTCTTGTTGCCGGACATTGTACAAATGATTTATTCTTGTATTTAAACGCGCCGCGCTTTGTTTCCTCAGTCACAGCGACAACAGGACCGGCGGCGGTTTTTGATAGTTTAATTGCGTGATCCATACTGTTACCGGATAGATTAACAACAAAGCCGGCGCGGTTCATTGCTTTAATTATTACGCCGTTGCCGTTTGTTTCCGGTTTATAATGTGTATAGGTAAAGCCGCGCTTATTCTTGTTAGCTGCGGTTAACTGTTCGCACGCGTTGCCGTCTAGCTGTTGACCGTCGCCGGGTAGATCGCCGGCCTGGTTATGTCTCCAAAGCTGGCCGCGTGGTAGGGTTTTTATTTTATCTAAAAACTTAATAAATGTTGTGCCGCGTGTTTCCTTAGTTACTTTTGACCAGTGCCAGGACAGCGGGCCCGTCTCCGCATAACAACCGCCGTTGTTAGCGTGGTTAAATGGACAGTCTAGCGGGCATGTTTTCGCGGTTGTTGTGCTAACCGGAATAGGCCCAACCTTACTATTTGCGCTTACTAGTGATAAATGCGTTTGATAATCTGTTATCATTGTTTTCTATCCTCTATTAATGTTTAATATTACAAATGAAGCAATCATAATAATTATAATTAATATAGCATGCCGTAATGAATATGAATATTAGAACCGCCGGTTCTTGAATTAATTCAAGTATTATATATGATATTGTTTTTATTGTTTTCATTGTTTCTATCCTCTCTAAATAGTGCCTAAATATAACCTGGTTATACTGTCAAATCCTAGTAATACTGTGAACATTATTTATATAGTATTACTGTGATAGATCAAACTGAAATAATACTTTGGCGCTCTATGTCTTGCGACATGCTGCCGGCTGTACATAGCTGGACACCAGGCCCGCCGGCCGTCGTGTGACATTAGATTAATAATCTAATATGTAACATTTTGAACCCGATACCACAAGTAAAACACAATTCTCTCTTCTAAGTCACTCCCTTAAAATTTTTTCTGCTTTTTGTGAACACTCTGCACTGCGTACATTCCCGCAACATATGAAATGGGTAGAACTGACAGACGCAGATGCGGAACGCTTAGTCAGTGCCATCACTCGCGCAAAAGACTATGCAAAAAAGATGGCAATCTTCCAAAGCGCTTTCATCGACGAAGAATACCGCTGGCTACAGTTGTCAGCGCACGACCTGTACGATGAGCTATCCCCACGAGAAAGAGAAGTATTCAAGATGCGTATTATGCAGCACACATTCCCCATCATCGCCGAAGCGCTTGGCATCAGCGAAAGCAGCGCCAAGACCTACTGGCTTAGAACCATGGCAAAGTGCAGCAAGCTGTTTATGTCGCCTAATAAGGTATAAGTAGATGGCAAAGAGACATGACATACCACGTACAAAGGTCAAGATGCTTGCCAGTTTCGGCTGCTCTTACATTGAGATAGGCAAATACTTCGGTTGCTCAGAGGGTGTGATCCGCAGACGCTACCGCACTGAATATGAGCAGGGCCGAGAAGAAATGAAGCTGACATTGCGTCAACTCCAGTGGAAGCATGCTCAAACTGGAAATACAGCATTACTTATATTCCTGGGCAAGAATTTTTTACAGCAGACCGACAAAAACCAGGTCGATATGACTGGCAACCTGGAAACAGTACTAAAAGAAGTCGGGTTTCAAGGTAACCCCATGGATGATCAAGCAGATAGTCAACAAAGAGAAATTGTGGACGCTGGTGGGGTACAAACCGACCCCGCAACAGCTTAATCTTCACAACAGCAAAAAAAGATTTCGTATTAACTGCCAAGGCAGACGCAGTGGAAAATCCTACAGCGCAGCATACGAAATACTTCCCTGGCTATTAACGCCAAACACGCGAGGCTGGATCGTATCACCCAGCTACAACTTATCGCAGAAGATTGCTCGTATTATTAAAGAAGAAATTATGGTTAAGCTCAAATTGCCTATTGCCAACAAGAAAGAGGTCAATGGCGATCTATATTACCTGAAGCTTGCCGGATTAAACTCGGAGCTGTCGGTAAAATCAGCAGACAGTCCTGAATCATTAATTGGAGAGGGCATCGATTACTTAGTGATAGACGAAGCCGCAGCGCTTTCAAATAAATTGATATGGGAACAGTATCTGCGCCCCACATTATCTGACCGTCAAGGCTGGTGCTTGATGGTATCCACGCCCAGGGGTTTTAACTGGTGGCAGAAAATATGGCAGCGTGGAGATGACCCTAACTACCCGGACTGGGAAAGCTGGCAGCATCCCAGCAGTCAGTCGCCATTTTTTAAAGACCACATAGATGATTTAAAAAAGGAGTTAACCAATGAAACTTATCTACAGGAATATGAAGCTCAATTTACCTCATTTTCGGGCAAAGTATACCCATTTGACCGAACCGTTAATGTACGAAAAGACCTCAAGTACAATTCCGGGTTGCCAGCTTACGTTTCAATTGACTTCGGATATCGCAAACCCTGGGTAAACGTCTTTAACATCGACCATCGTGCTAAAGGTCTGCCAACGATTTATCAAATTGACGAAATTGGCTTGCAAGAGAACGTCAAAACAGAAGATTTAGCAGAGATGGTCCGTAAGCTGCCCTATAACATTACTGCCTACTTTGGCGACCCGGCCGGTGGCGGCCGTTCCAGCCAGTCCGGCATTTCAGACATTGAGATCTTCAGGCGTAAAGGTATGCGTATCCGCTACCGCAAAGATGCAATAACCAGGAATGTGGTCAATGGTGTATCACATGTACGCCGCTGGTTTGAAGATGCACATGGGCAAACTCATTTTTATGTGGCTTCCAAGTGCAAAGGTTCGATACAAAGCTATGAGAATTACCGCTACCCTGAGAATAGAAATGAGCAGGCAATAAAAGAAGAACCGCTGAAAGATGGTGTTTTTGACCACTGTAATGATGCCACGCGTTACATGATTTGTAATCTTTTTCCTATAAAGAGTAGAATGGCTGGTTTAATAGATTGGTAAAAATATATGGTTACAATTCCTGACCTATCGCAAGGCGCGGTAGCAGATTCATTAAAGAAAAAATTACGTTATATAGAAGATGCACGTGTACGCGAGCGTGACTATTTGATGGACTGGTATGAGGGTATCAACATTGAGGGTTATGTTGGACAGTATTTCAGTAGAGAAACATTAGGGCAAGCGCCTATAATAAATTCTAACATTACGCAAAGAGTCTGCGCTGTCAGGTCAATGACATATAAGCGCCCCCCAAGATTGCGCGCTTCGGATGCCTACCATGCCTCCATAAACATCCACAGTCTAAACGGTCAGCGCAGGCTGCTTGAACGGCTGACATTCTTGCTGGGTTCGATGGCCTTTCGCTCTAAGTGGAATGAACTGGAAGAGCAACTGGAATATGAAATACTTTCTCACTTTGAACCACTCTTTTTAGCCGGGGACAGCAGAGATAAACCGATTGGTGTCTGCTACCCAATAGAATACCAGGGTAATGCACGTAAAGACAAGCCGCTGCATGCAGTATGGACAGAATCTCGCCCAGGATACCAGGGAGAGCATTATTTGCTGGATGAGCATGGTTTAAAGATCAGTGTCAATGATTCAGATATGAATCCATATGGTATACTGCCGGTATCATTCACACACCGCTACCCACCCATCCGGGATTTTAACAGCGTCAAGAATGCAATGGATGTTGCCAAAGCAGATTTAGCGTTAAATGTTGCGATGCTGGAATTGGAGATTGCCGTGCGCTATGGCGCGATGGGAATCAAGTTTGTTACTGGTGTGGATGATGCAAGTCGTATCCGGATCGGTACAGATAAGATACTTTATCTTCCTGAGGGTGCAAATTTTGGGGTGACTTCCAGTGGTGGTTCACTCGCTGAGATTGTAGATGCCACAAGGTTTTTTGTCGAGTCTACACTCAACAACAATCACATCAGAGCCAAATATGCTAGAGATGACGCAGGAAATGCGCCATCGGCATCGAGTTTGTCAATCTTAGAAATGGAGGTGCGCGATATCAGCACTGGCGAGAAAGAAGATACCTGGCGGCCATGGGAACAGAAGCGTTATAAGATCGACAGAGAAATTTTACGTGTCGAAGCAGGCATAGATGTTGGCGAAGAGTATTCAGTTGATTTCTTAGAGCCGAATTATGCTCTCACACCGGATACTGAGATTGCTCTATGGACATGGCGCTTTGATCAGGGTCTTGCATCAAAGCAGGATTATTTTGATTATATGAATCCGGATGCATCGCCTGACCAGCGTGCCGAGTTTGAAAATAGATTACAAGAAGAACCTAAAGAAGACCAACCAGTCAACCGTTTACTGAATAGACTGCAAAATGCCGATTGATGAAGCACTTGAAGCATATCTTGCCAGTTTAGACAGTGCCCAGCAGGAATTTTTAAATGATGTGGAAGAACTGCAAGAAGAGGGTCTTACAACAGAAGAAGTATTATTATTTATCGCTGCAATTGACCTTACGACCTATTTTGTTGAAGATTTGGGCCTATCTGCCGGAGTCAACGCCTATATGGGCGCAACGGAAGCTATTCTTTCTGATCTGCCGTTTTTTGGAGCTACATCCGAAGCACAACTTATGGCTTTACAGAATGTACAACGCACAATGATCAGTAATCTATCTCGTAATGTTGCTTCCAGCTTACAAACAGCAATGGCACAAGGTATTGCAAATAATTTAGGCCGTGATGATATTTCTGATCTTATGAGCAACATTGTAAAAGGTAATCGTGCAGATGCTACAATTACGACAATGCTTTCTACATATGAGCAAAGCGTTATTGCTACGATGGCCGAGGGATTACCTGAAAATACTTTATGGAATTACGTGGGACCACAAGACAAAAAGAATCGACCAGTCTGTAGAGAATTTTTAACAAAACAGCCACTAACGAAAAAACAAATACGTGCGATAAAGTCTGACGGATTTGAGTTTCGGGGTGGTTGGCGATGCAGACATCAATGGTGGCCTATAGATGGTTAGCTTTACAGATTTAATCAATTTTTCTCAGTCTGATTTAGATAAAGCTGCAAAAAAAATTGTAAGCAGGCATATTCTGCAAATTAAAAGTGGTATTGATGCATTTGGTAAAAAGTTTAAACCATATTCTGTAGGATATAGCAGAAAAAAAGCAGGCAAGAAATTTAAGGATCAAATTAGTACTAAAGTAAGTCCACCTGACTTAACGCTTACTGGAGAAATGTTAAAAAAATTCAATTTAATCAGCACCCGGCATACAGGTGAATTACAGATCAAATACGGCATAAAAGACAAAAAACAAGGTGGCAAGTTGGTCGAGAACAATGCTACGCGTGTCGTCGCTGGTGGTAATAGAGTAGGGCCTAAGACCCAAAAAGAAGTATTGAAAATGTTTGCAGATAATCTGCAAAAAAATGCAAAAAGACTTTCACGCCAACGAATTAAAGTGAAATGGTAATAAGGAGACAGTATGTCTGAAGAAAATGTGCAGGAAGCACCTAGTGACAAACCATATGTCGAGCAACCACTAGTAGAAAAAGCAGTAGCTCAAGAGGCGGCGGCCGAAGAAACGCAGGATCAACCAGCTAACCCGGAAGTTGGGGAATTGATTGCAGAGTCAAAGAAGTACCGGGCGAGAAGTCAGAAAGCAGAAGCTGAACTCGCTGCAATGCAGAAACAAGCAGAAACGCAACGCACCAAAGAGTTAGAAGCCAAAAAAGAATGGCAAACTCTTGCGGAAGAGCGAGCTGTAAGGATTTCAGAACTTGAGCCGGTAGTGGAGCAAGCTTTGAAAGAAGAAGCAGAGTTACGAGAACAGATACTTGCTGACTTTAGTGTAGAAGACCGTGAGACATTTGGAGATTTGCCTATGGCGAAGCTTCGAGCGCTGCACGGTAAAATCGTTCAACAGCCTAAAGTAGCAATTGCCAATAATCCTGCCGTTCCTGTCAACGAAGTCCAGGAAGATTGGACAACGATGAGCAAAAAAGATAGAGAGAGCAATTGGGATAAAATTGTGGCGAGCTACAAAAGGGCCGGAAATTAAATAAGGAGCTATAATGGCTTATACCGTATTTAGTGGTGATGCAACCCAGGGTTCAGCCGGTGGTGACCTTTCAGGGGCAGGACATGTTGATGTCTTTATTCCTGAACTATGGTCAGCAGGTATTTACCGCTATTTTGAAAAGAACTTAGTACTCAAACCTTTTTTTGATGACTATAGTTCGCTCGTACAGGGCAAATCTGATACGCTACACATTCCTACCGTTCAAGAAGTGGCAACTGCTACCAAGACGGAGAATACTGGTGTTGCGTACACAGTTAACACAGAAACAAAGATCGACCTTGCAATTGATCAACATATTTATGCTGCAAAGCTATTTGAAGACATTGCAATGATTCAGTCTAACGAACAGCTTTTTGATAAGTATGCCCAGTCTATGGGTTATGCACTAGCAAAAGCTGTGGATACAGAGATTGAAGCCATACTTCAGGGTCTTGGAACAACTCAGGCTCTTGCTGCGGATAACAGCATGAGCAACGCTGATGTTGAGACTGCGATTGGAACGCTGCTTAGTAATGACATTCCTCAAGAAGAGTGTGCTTTCTTTGTGAATTCGTTGATCTATGCTGATTTGCTAAATGCAAAAGCATTTGTCGCTTCAGGCTCAAGTGCTGGAGTTGGTTTTGGTGCAGAGAATTCTGCAATGAACGCTGGTCAAGTTGGTATGCTTTTTGGCATTCCAGTGTATACCAGTTCACTCATTCCAACGTCAACTTCAACTGGAATTGAAGCTGGTTACCTGGTGCATAAATCTGCAATTGCTGTCGCAGTTCAGAATGACATCAGAATCCAGTCTGAATATTCTGTCGATTACCTCGGTACAAAAGTTGTAGCAGACATCATTTATGGTGCTGTTGTGACTACTGCTAGTCACGTTAAAGGAATTGAATTCCTGAATCCGTAAACTGTATGTAATCTAAGCTGGGCGGTGCTTTGTCATCGCCCAGTGCAATATATGAAAGGCTATAATGATAATACTTAGAAAAGAAACACATACCGTACATGTTGATTCTCGTGATGAAGCGCAGAAGTTAGTCGATGACGGTTTTGAAGTAATTAAAAACAAATTTGGTGGACCACGGATTGTCAAGTCTGCGCCAAAAAAGAAAATGAAGAAGATATTTAAGAAGTAGCATTCTTATATATGTCTCGTTCACGGTCTGCTAATACCTTAGAGATGGAGAAAACATGGCAACAAGTAACCTACACAAATATACTTCCCAAGAAGCATTAAATATCATCACAGCTGGTGGTGGTTCAGATTATGTAACCAACGCCACCGTAAACTCCCATGTATACGTCGCAATCACAGCTTTATCTGTTGATGCGGTTATATCAGCTACAAGCACAGATACAGATATATGGGATACACTATCATCTGTTACAGTTCTAGCTGGTCAAACTATTTATGGTAGTTGGTCTGCTGTTACGGTAGCAAGTGGCGATTTTGCAATGGTACACAGGAGATCAAGCTAATGGCAAACCTACATAAAAGATCAGTCCAGGAAGCACTCAATGCCACTGTTGGCGGTACATGGACCGTTAATTCAGCAGCAGCTAGTGGAAGCAGCGCAGACGTTGCAAACACTGTGCATGTATCCCTGGCGGCAACCACTGCAACCATAGCCGTATATAGCACTGTTGTTCTATATTTTAATTTTGCAGCTAGTGAAACAAGTGTTAATGCATCCAATGATATGATTATACCCAAAGAAACAATGATGTTTTTCACTGTGCCTAGAGGACTGGGTAATACAGTGTATTTCAATCACAACAGTACAACAACCAGCACTGGTTCAGTGCGCATCGTGGAGATATAATGATTGGTGGAATGGGGAGTGCCGTCACTCCTGATCTAAGTAAGGGCGGGGAAATTAATGGTGACATCACAATCACAGGCGATTTAGCTGTATCAGGTAGCTCTAGTGTTGCTGTTACTGATGTTATAGAAGGTTCAATGATCATAGATGCCACAACAACTGAGGCATTTTTAGTTCGTAAAGATTCCGATGGTGGAGATGTATTTGTTGTAGATACTACGAATAGTCGGGTTGGTATCGGAGTTACAGCACCCTCAACTTTTGTCGAAATCCAAGATGGATTAACAACAACTGGAGCTGTATTAACATTATCAACAAAAGAAACAACAGTTGTAGATAATGATGTATTAGGTCGTATTAATTTCCAAGCACCTCTTGAAACTGGTACAGATGCTATTAAAGTCGGAGCATCCATTCACGCAGAGGCAGAAGATA
>VTLG01005827.1_pt1 | contig 37070 bp, 56 predicted proteins | sample 4694571 | NCBI WGS metagenome assembly VTLG01 (sample SAMN12604809, study PRJNA352737) | marine metagenome | biome: ENVO:00000447; feature: ENVO:00000209|ENVO:00000569|ENVO:01000036; material: ENVO:00002151; isolation source: viral sequences binned using virsorter ...
TCACCACTTGAAAGATAGAGGTGCTCAAAATTTGACTGAATTTGGTTTCACAAAACTTGATGATGCACCTAACATCACACAGTTTTATGCTAATAAAAAAACTATATTACCTGCAGGTGAACGCAGTCCTAATATTATTGCTCAAATAAAAGAAAATTATGAAACACCACTAAGCTCAGGTAGAGATTATACAATTTATGACACATACCAAAGTAATAAAAATAAACTGTATTCTAACATAGAAGATTTTACCAATAATGATGATTTCACACATTTATCTGATAGATTTATACAGCCTGCTTTAAGTCAAAAAAGCAATGCTCTTTCAAGAAATGATTTAATGCTTGATGTTGGTGCTGACAGTTTTCTTACACAATATAATGATGATGGCACAGCAACTTTTAATCAAAATCGTGATTCTTTTGTTGACTTATTTAATCCATATCATGTTGTGAAGGATGAGTTTAGTCCAACAGATATTGCAAAGTATGATGCTTACCATAAAAGTTATATTGAAAATGATGTGTCTATCAGATTAATTAAAGATAAATTGATGTCTGAAAAAGACCTAGATGGACAACCATTACTAAAAGAAAGTGATTTACCTCTATCAAATGATGAATTATTTGAAATATATAAAAAAAGCAAAATGTATGAGAGGGGAATTGGAACTACTCTTGGTGCAGGCAGTCACATTACGAAATATCTTGAAAAAGAGTCTTTACCTAGAGTTACTGTGGACAGAATGAACGCAAATATTGTTAAAATGAATAATTTTATTAAAAAACATGATGGTTTAAAATTAAGTGATTCTGGTAAAAGATTTAAATATGATGATTACTTAAAAGCAGTTGACGAAGATTTGAAAAATCTACCTGTTTATCCTGAAGGTTTAAAAGAATACATGCAACTCAAAGCTAAAACTGAAAGGGCAATCAGCAGGGTTGCTAAAATTATAAATTTTAATAATAGTGAAGTTAAAGAAAGTAACTATTTTGGGGGTTTTAGTGGATTTAAATTTGATTTTGGAAATAATCCTGATGAAGTCGCTTTTGATAAACTTAAAAACTTTGACATAGCAAATGAAAAATTAAGAATTTATAAAGAAACACTAGAAAAAAATTCAAGAAAAGAAATACCATCACTTCCATTTATAGGCGATAGCAAGAAATTTGCTGAGGTTGGTATTAAAAGATTAATATTAAAGGGCATAGAAGAAGGCTATGATTCTGTGTCTGTACTACCTGCACATGTTCATACAGAAAGATGGAGAACACCTAGTTTAAAACAATTTTATGATGTAACATTACCAAGTGTAATAAAAGACATTTTAAAAGGCACAGGGCAACAGGCACAGATAAAAAAAGTATTTCCTGATGCAAATGTCAAACAAAGATATGATGAATTAAAAAAATTAGAAAGTGTTACAGATGAATTAATGAATACAACATTTAATAATAAATCAAATATAGCCAATATGAGTGCTAACGATATGTTCCAATATCTAACCACAAATACCACTAGTGTTAATTTAGATGGGATAAATATATCAAAACCTACTCCTCTTTCAGGTGCACTACAAGATGCAGATGCCAAAAATGATATAACATCTATAATTAACAAAGATATGTTTTTTAACAATGCTGTTACTAGAAAAGGTTTAGAAGATATGTTGTCACCACAAGGCGAAGATATGACAATATTAAGAGCTATAAGTAACCTTTATCAAGAAAAATATGGAGAAAAACTTAAATCTGGCGATATATTAAATAGGTTAAGAGTACTAAAAATGGCACACAAAAATGGCATAAATAATGTTGATGATTTAATGAATGGTACAATATTTAAACGTAATCAGAAATATGGTGGTGAAAAAACAGATGACCAAAGATATGATGCAGAAGTTTATAATAACTTTATTGATAATATGTATGTTGGAGATACAACAAGTGGTGCAAACGCATATCTGCCGTCAATCACCATAAAACTAACACCAGAGCTTAAAGAGTATGCCCAGAGTGGTATTAGTCTATATACATCTTTACCAGTTACTGTGGGTGCAGGAGCAGTCACAGCACAGCAAATATTAGGTACTGAAGAAGATATTGTTGAAGAAGAGGATGATGTACTGTAATGACAAAGTTGCCTATACCAGTATCTACTTTTCTCAGAGGTATGGCTAAAAAGCTAAAAAAAATTGATACATATTTTGACGATTTTAATACAGAAGAGTTGATATCTGGTTATGTTATACAGCCTTTGATAAGTGGCTCACCACAAAAATCTGTTGCTAGAGAAGAACTTGCTAAAAAATTAATTGATGATACTGAGTTTCAAAACATAAGTAATAAGGCATTAGACGATAAAGGCTATGATGATTTTGTTTCTATATATAGAATTATCACAAATAAACCAGAAGCCATGCGTATAGGTGATGAAAAGTTTGTATCAGGGTTACTTGATAAAGATAAGATTTTTCCATTACATGATTATCTTACTGAGGGTAAAAGTAGCATGTATGATAGCTCATTTTTACTAAAATATGATGTGCCAAGAGATAGAATAGCAGGCTATTTACCATCTTATGAAGACAGGATAACTAGAAATGTTAACAAAAAAATCAAAGAAAGAGGTATTGGACAGGCAAAAATAAGTGGATTTGATACAGTTACAAACCCTGCAAAATTTACAAAAGGTATGTTAAAAGCACAAGATGAGATTATAGTAGATGTATCTGGTATAAAACCAAAAGTATTATCAACTGAGGGATTTAGTAACAATAAACCTCTTAATTTAAAAAGCATGAATGCTAGTACAGTCAGAAGCATTGCACAGGAAGAGGTAAAAACGCCAGAGGATTTAGAAAAAATATTTAGTAATTTCTATTTTAGTAAAGATGGTGGCTCATTAAGAGATTTAGTAAAACCTACACAAGACCCAAATGCACAAAAATATATAGATGAAGTCAAAGAATTTTTTGACATTAATGGCTTTGGTGCGTTAAATAATATAAATGAGGGCACATAATGGCAAAAGCAAACATTAAAAAGGTAGCACAAGCAGAGATAAGAGCGGCTAAGAAGTATCTGAAGCGTAGAAACATAAGCTTTGATGAAATAAGCCCCAGAAAGTTTGTAAGGCTCTCTAAACAGCTAGATAAGACCTATGACCAGACCATGAAGTATTTGGCTAAAATATTATCAGCAGGACAGGTTTAATGTCAGAACAAGATATTAATATTGATGATTTTAAGTTTGAAAGAATAGGTGGTTTCATTCCAACAAGGGAAGAAGCTAAATATGCATTAGGTAATTTTTTCAAAGCATTAGACCAAAAATTTGGAATAGTTGACCCATCAGTTAGAAGTGGTGATGCAACATATTATGATATTGCAGAAAGTTTTACTGGTAAACCAACTTATAGAAACGAAGCATTTGATACAGGAAGTAGAGATACAGGATTTGGATTAGCAGATATTACTCCAGTAGGAGCATTATACATGTTAGATGAAGCTATAAATCAACTGCCAGATGAAGTGAAAAATAATCCTGTGGCTATGATGGACATTATGAGTAGACCAATAGGAACAACTATTGAAAAGTTTGACATGCAAAAGTTTATGGACAACGCACCCATAGATAAAGATTATTATGGTCTTTTACCAATAGATATTTTTTCTTCAGGGGTAGGGTCAACTGGATTTGCACCTGCATTAGGAGCATTAGGTAGACAAACTGCAAGAGCAATAGCAAAAGAGATAAAGCCAGTAACAGATGCAGTAAAGTTTTTAAGAAGACAAGCCAATAAGAAGCCACCAAGCTTTGATGACATGACAAAAGCTAAATCTACAGGCAAACCTGTATTTTCAAGTGATGAAGAATTTGTAAGCCCAACAAAAGAAGCAGATTTGTCAAAAGCAAAGCCTGAGTTTATGTCTGCAAAACCAGAGCCAACATTAGCAATGTCAGGCATAAATAGAGTGTTTCACAAAGGTCAATTTGTTTCTGGCAAAGATTTTTCACCTGATGTTGTAATACCTTTTTCAAATGTAGTTGATGAAACTGCTAATTTAATGAAGCAACAAGGTTATAGTCTTAACCCTGAATCATATAATTTCTCAAAAAATTTTACTGATAGAGAAATGTTCCAATTTAAAAGACAAGATGATTTTAATAGAATATTAGTAAATCAAGAAAAAAACCAATCACCAAAGAAAAATTTAATAATACATCACAATATTAATCAGGTAGATTTAATAAAAGCTGATAAATTAGGTGGCATACCTGTTCCATCAATCGCAATAAGCAATATTGACAATCCTATGTCAGGTTTTGGAGATGTTGTTCTTATAGGTTCAAAAGACATGGCAAAACCATCAAGAGGCAACCCAGTATATAAAGCAGATGCTTACACAGTAAGAATGCCAAGGTCTGATATTACTGTTAATAAACAGGTGCAAGATTTTACAAAAAATGAAATAGATAGATTTTTTAGAAAATTTAACACACCAAATAAAATAAAAAAGTTTTTAGCAAAACAAAACCAAGCAAACAAATTTTTAGATGAAGTTCATAAATTTAAAACACCATCAAAAAGAAAAGAAATAACTAGAAATATTTATGATAATTTTAAAGAATACATTGATGCTCTTCAGATAAGACTAAAAGACAATCAGTTTTCAATGAACCCAACACCAGAAGCTTTAGATATGGCTAGAGGATTTCAAGATAGAGCTACTAATAAAATAGCTAAAATGATGTACCTGAGTGACCAAAATTTAGTAAGTGATGAAGAGATATTAGAAGGACTTTATGAGAGTATGCTAGGTATGCAAAGGTCATATAGAGATGCAGAAGATAAACTTGATGGATATGATTATTTATTTAAAGATGAAAATGATTATTACAAAGGTGTAAAAATGGATACTACCTTTGGTGGGCAGTTTGATGATGAATTAAACAGCACAGATGTGCAAGGGTTACTTTATATTTCTACATATAAACCAATCAGAGGACTTGGTAGTAGATATGGCTTTTTTCCTGACTATAATGAATTTGACGTAGACCCAACTTATGTAAAGCCAGATAGCTCATATGAAAAATGGCTTATTGATAAAAGAAATAAAATACTTGAAGTAGGTGGGGAGGTAAATGACAGGATATTTGTGGAATTTACACCTAATGGCAGAAAATACTTGCCTGCAACATTAAATAACTTTGTAAAAATTATGAAAAAACAAAGAGGAGCAGGTAAGGAAAGTATTACATTACATGGCATGGGTGATATTAGAGCAAAATTAACCCCAGAATTCAGAACTTTGTCAGAAATACAAGCTGAAAGAGGCAGGATTGTAACATCAGAAGAGTTTGAAGATGCTAAAAATGAATTACAATTAATTTATGATGATATATCTGATGAAGTATCTGATATAGCTTTGAGCATTGATAAAGATGTACACCTAAGAACAGTTGAAGCATTGTTTGAAGATTTATTATTAGGCAAGCTTGGTACACATGATTATTCAAAAAATTTTGACTCAAGGTTATTAAATAACAAAGATTTGCAAACTAAAGTGAAAGAGTTTAGAGAAAAGGTAGTAAAATTACCAACAGAATATTTTGAAGTAAAGCCACAAAGAGGTGTAAGATTGGATGAATTTGTTGGTGCTATTGTACCAGAGGATGTATCACCACAGACTTTAGCAATATTAGAAAAAAATGGTATCAGAGTTGAAAAGTATAGTTATGATGATAGCTTTGGTGATGACCCTACATTAGATGTAAATTCAGCTAGTGGCATAGGAGATGAATCAATAATATCAGAATATACTGCACCTACAAAAAAGAACTTATTTAGAAGGTTTCCAGAGTTCATGTTCTCAATAGGAGCAGGTGTAACTATATTACCTGAAATACAAAGACGTAACTCTTTGAAAATGCAAGAACCCCCACTAAGTTAATAGTGAGGGTTTAAGGGGAGAGGATAATGCGTAAATTTATAAATGTAAAATTTACATCTATATTTTATTAGTTTTCAAAGCTCTTTGCAACACTCTTTCTCTTTGTCGTTGCGTAAGACCTGAAACTACATGCAGAACCTTGATGGCAAACTGCCTTTCATTCTCTACAGTAAAAGTGTATTTACGAGCATCTGGGGTGACCTCCACCATTTGCTCTAATACATCCATAGTGAAGCCCTGCTTTTCGCAGAGCTTAATGGCTTCAGATTTTGTGATTTTGCTTTTCATACTTCCTCCTTTTCTATAAGTACCAAGTCTTGTATATCTAGGTCTTGTAACTTTTTAATAGGTATACGAAGCTGACTAAAATATTCACCATTATACTCAGGCACTATGGCAAAACATTTTGATAAATCATCTTGTATAACATCTAAAAACTCAGACATACCATCATAAAAATTTGTGTAATGTATGTAGGTCTTAGGCTCTGTACCTGCTTCAGGTAAATATTTATTAAAACCAAAGCATTTCATTGATACCTGAAAACCATAATCAACAAAGTGAAATTGCTCACCTTCTTCGTTCCAACCTACAACCTTGCTGATTATTTGGTCTTCTATTCCACATCTAATATTATCTATAATTTTTTGCATCATCATCTCCTTATATTGTCCACATATCAACATCATTAAAAGTATCGTAATAACTGACATCTAAACCTATGTTCCATGCTTTATCTATATTCTGTCTTTGCACTTTTTCTAATTGCAAAAGATATCTATTAGCATTAGTTTTTGTAATATCGTCATTATTGTACATTTCAAATATGACAATTCTTGCATCATCAATAGCTTGAATTTGCTTTATATAAGCATATTGAGTTGGGTTATGGTCTTCTAAAAACGCATGCTCTATTGCCATACCTTTTCTTTGTCTGTAACTTTTAAATTCCATTTTTTTCTCCTATAAAAAGTTTTATACATATAAAAGTATATAGTTATTAATTATCATAAGTCAACACATTATGTGTAGAAAAGTAAAAAAATCTTTAAAATACTGTTTTTATTGTTAAATTAAGATATGCTTAATAGAACTCAATTTGCAAAACTATTAAAAGGAGGCAAAACAATGGACCATGGAAAGAAGAAAAAAGGCATGAAAAAGGCAACTATGAAGAAAAAGCCAATGAAAAAAGGTAAGAAAAAGGGTTTATATGGAAAAAAATAAGGAACAACAAGACGTTATAATCAATGTAACTGGTGTTTCAATGTCTGGGGAGACGGATTTAAATGAACACAATAGAATTACTAAACCTGATAAAGAAGAAACTGAAGGAGAAAAAAGCTGAAATAGCATTTGATATGGTTGAAGGTCGTATGACTGATTTCAACCAATATCACAAAAACGTCGGGATGTCAGAGGGTTTAGAAATATCCTCTGAGATTATAGACGAAACAATAAAACAAATAGACAAGGAGATGTAACCATGACTCATCATCATGCAATTATAACTGATAGTGTTACTAAAGCATCTATTGGTTCAAACCAACTACCAAGACCTATGAATTGGAAGGTCTTAATCCAACCAAATGATATCAAAGCTGAAACCAAAGGTGGTATACTTTTGCCTGATAAGGTTAAGGAAAACGAGCAAATACTTACTGCTCATGGTACTGTTATGGCAGTAGGAGAGCTTGCCTATCGTGAAAGAGAGACAGGTGAAAGATGGAAACAAGAGATTGTTCCACAAGTAGGTGATAAAGTCACTTATGGCAAATATGCAGGACAAAAAATTGTCGTTAATAATGTTAGATTTTTATTATTAAATGATGATGAAATCACAGCAATATTGCCTGATGGTGTTGAAGTCACAGCTTACGTTTAATTTGGAGTGAACTATGGAAAATACAGAAAAAACCATTGATGATATCAATGAAGAAATAAATCAAGAAATAGAAAAAACAAAAGGCAAAGATTCTGAAGTTGAGTTAGAAATAACTGAAAATACTGAAGAAAAGCCAAAAGAAGTTGAGAAAGATAGTTTATCTGAAGAGGATAAGAAACAATACAGCATAAATGTGCAAAATCGTATAAAAAAACTTATATCTGAAAAGAATAAGTCTCAAGAAGAAACTGCTCAACTTCAAAGTAAACTTGATGCTATGGCAAAAAGACTTGAAAAGATTGAAGTTAAAAATGAAAAACAAGGTCAAGAGGCTATTCAGGAACACTACAATCTTACAAAAAAAGCTTTAGCAAAAGCTATTGAAGAAGGTGATACAGAGGCTCAAATAAAGTTTAATGAAGAGCTAGTTGATTTAAAAACATCTTTAGCTTTGCAAAGAATGGAAAAAGCATCTAGGCAAAATGCTGTTTCACCAACTGTAGGTAAGGCTCAACAAGTAGCTACTAATCCTACACCACCTCTGGCACAGCAATGGTGGAAAGAAAATAATTGGTTTAATGCAAAAGGTTTTGAGCAAGAAACAGCATTAGCAAGAGCTATTGATGTTCAGCTTGATATTGAAGGGTTTGATAAAAACTCACCTGATTATTACAGAGAACTAAATAGTCGTTTACAAAAGAGATTTCCTGAGATAATATCAGGGGAAAGTGTTACTACTAAACCAAGAGCAAATAGTAGACAAGCAGTTGCACCAACTACAGGTGGCTCAGTTTATAAAGGTAACAGAATAAAAGTCTCTAAGGATGAACTTGCTATGGCTAGAGAATTAGGTATCACAGACCCTGAAGCATTGAAAAAATATGCTAAGGAAATACAATCAGTTAAAACTAGGAGGGATAACTAATGTCTATAAATAGAAATGTTCGTGATGAGAACTTGAGGATGTCAATAAGAGATGAGGAAAGTAGACCTCAAACAACTTGGACACCTCCTGCATTGTTGGATGCCCCAGATGCACGACCGGGGTTCATTCAGCGTTGGGTTGCTACCACAATACAGGGTAAAGATACTCCTGACAATGTGTACAAGCGTATGCGTGAAGGTTGGGAGCCGAGAAAAGCTAGTACAGTAAAAGACCAAAAATTTCCAACTATCAACCATGGTCAATGGGCAGGTTGTATAGGCATTGAGGGAATGCTTTTATGTGAGATGCCTTTAGAAAAGCACAAAGCTATGAAGGACTATTACAAAGGAAAAAGCAATGACCAAAATGAAGCCCTTACTGGTGAGCTAGATTCTCTAGGTCGTAAAACTGGAACTCCATTCTTTCAAGAAAGGAAATCCAGTACAAGTCGTGGTAGAGAAAATTTATCTGCCATGGAGGATTAACGCTTAACAGAAGGAAGGAAACATTATGGCAAATCCTAATTCACCTTATGGTTTTAAGGTCCTTCGTCACATGAGTGGTAATGCACCAAGAGCAAACAAATATACTATTACATCAGGTTTAGCAGAAAATATTTTTACTGGTGACCTTGTAATTCTTACAGCAGATGGAGTTATAACACCTCATACTGCAACAGAAACAAACAATATAGGTGTTTTTGCAGGTGTATCTTACACAGCAAGTGATGGAGAATATGTTTATTCAAAATATTGGCCGTCAGGTACAGTAGCAACAGATATTGTGGCTTATGTGTATGATGACCCATATATTGTTTATAGAGTGCAATCAGCAGGCACACCTGCACAAACCAACATTGGAAATTGTGCTGATGTGGTTGCAGACGCAGGCTCTACAACAACAGGTCAGTCTGGTTTCAATTTAAGTGGAACTATGTCAAACGGAACAGCAACTTGCAAAATTATTGGACTTTGGGAAGACCCATCAAATAGTTTTGCTCAATATGCACAGCTTGAAGTACTCATCAATGAGCACTTACTCAAAGCTACTGCAGGAATATAAGGAGAGTAATTTATGTCTATGAATAGAGCACAATTTGCTAAATTGCTTGAGCCCGGATTGAATACTCTCTTTGGTCTTGAGTACGACTCATATCCTGCTGAATATCAGGCTGTATTTGATGCAAACACTTCAAATAGAGCTTTTGAAGAAGATGTATTATTAACAGGTTTTGGAAATGCACCAACAAAAGATGAAGGTGCACCAATATCTTATGATTCAGCTTCACAAGGATACACAGCAAGATATCAACATGAAACAGTAGCATTAGCGTTTTCAATAACTGAAGAGGCAGAAGAGGATGGATTATATGGTTCAATCGCTTCAAGATATACTAAAGCATTAGCAAGAAGTATGTCAGCCACTAAAGAAATTAAGGCGGCTAATATTTTAAATAATGCTACATCAGCAGGTATTTACGCAGGTGGTGATGGAGCGGCTTTACTAAGCACAGCACACCCAACGCAAAGTGGCAACCAAAGTAATACTTTGGCAACCGCGGCTGATTTATCTGAAACATCAATCGAATCACTTTTAATTCAGATTGCTGATATGAAAGACGATAAAGGTTTAAGAATAGCGGCTCAGGGAACAATGTTAATTATCCCAACTGCTTACACCTTTACTGCTCAAAGAATATTGGATAGTGAATTAAGAGTAGGTACTGCAGATAATGATATTAATGCATTAAGAAGTGGTAGATATATGCCACAAGGTTATCACATTATGAGAAGACTTACAGATAGTGATGCATTCTTTATCAAAACTGATGTGCCTGATGGACTTAAAATGTTTCAGCGTTCACCACTTAAAAGAGGTGTTGAAGGCGATTTTGAGACAGGCAATGTTCGTTATAAGGTTCGTGAAAGATACTCTTTTGGTTTTACTGACTGGAGAGGTGTCTTTGGAACAGAGGGCGCGGCTTAATCGCAAACTAGGGTGGGTTTCACAGCCCACCCATCATAATTAACCTTGACTACGAAAGTAGACAATAGCCAAGACAAGGAGAATTAACATGGCTAAATCAACCTTTTCAGGTCCAGTTGTATCTAATAATGGATTTATGCAACTTGGAGCTAATAATGTAAAAAATATTACAGCAGAAACTACATTAACAGTAAATGACCATGCAGGTCGTATTATAGAAGTTAATGATGCAGATGGTGTTATAACACTACCTACAATTAAATCAGCAGAAATTGGTGCTAAATATACTTTTCTAATTCAAACAAACATGACAGGAAAGATTAAAACAGATGGCACAGATAAATATGTTGGAAGCATCATGGTAGCAGTTGATGATGGTGCGAAAAAATCATTCGTGCCGGGAGCAACAAATGATGTCATTGATATGAACAATGGTACAAAAGGTGGTAAAGTTGGGTCTTACATTGAGATTACAGCATTAGCCACAGCAGAGTACATGGTTCAGGGTGTTTTAATAGGTTCTGGTTCAGTAGCTACACCATTCGCTGACGCTTAATAGGGAGGATTAAATGGCTGATATAGTTTCAACCAAAATACTCTCTGAAAATGTTAGGGAAGTTGTATATCAATTCAACTATCAATATATTGACACAGGCAATGAAAGTGCAGTTCAAAAAGTAGATGCATCAACTTTGGCTGTTGCCAGTAATGGCGATAGTTGTACTGGTCTAAGAATACAAGATGTTACATTCAATGTATCTGGGATGACAGTTCAAATCTTAAAAGATGGTGATGGTCAAGACCCAATGATGTTAAATTTAACAGAAGACCAAAGTGGTTACTTTGATTTTTCAAAAACTGGTGGATTGCCATCAACAACACAGTTAACAGAGGCAACAAGAACGTATGCTGTAACTGTTGTAAATTCTGGAGGGAATAAATTTGCTTTGGGTGGTGTAACTGCCCCTGCAATAAACCTACTAAAGAATCACACTTATGTATTTGACCAGTCAGATAATACAAATGCCAACCACCCTATTGCTTTTAAACAGGGTGCAGGTGGTTCTGCCTATACAACTGGAGTAACATCTACAGGTATACCGGGACAAGCAGGTGCAAAAACAACTATTGTAACAACTGCAGATACACCAGATTTGTATTATTATTGTACTGTACATGGCGAAGCAATGGGAAATACTGCAACATTAGTTAATCCAACTGGTGACATATTATTTACTACAACTGGTGCAGGTGCAACATCTGACTCTTATCAAATAGTAATGAGACTAAAGAAAAACTATAAGGTACAGTAATGGCAACATCTGGAACAGTTACATTCAGACCTAATGTTGAAGAGATAATAACAGAGGCTTATGAAAGATGTGGTATTGATATTCAAACAAGAACTGGGTATCAAGCCATATCTGCCAGAAGAAGTCTAAATTTATTATTCTCAGAGTGGGCGAATCGTGGCATTAACTATTGGACAGTACAGCAAAGAACATTAAATTTGACAGCAAATACATCTTCGTATGACTTGCCTGCAGGTGTACTAGACTTGTTAGATGTGGTTATTTTTGATAGTGCAGATGCTACAAGAACAGACACTATAATAAATAGGGTCACTATCTCAGAGTATAACCAGATACCTAATAAATCTGACACAGGTAAACCTAATCAATATATGCTTGATAAAGGTAGGCAAAGTGGTTCAAACAATATTTATAAAATATTTTTATGGCAAACACCTGATAAAAGTACATATAAATTAAATTACTGGTCTATGAACCAATTAGAGGATATTACTGCATCTAATGAAGACACAGATATACCTTATACTTGGTCAGAATGTATATGTGCAGGGTTAGCAAGTAAACTATCTGTTAAGTTTGCACCAGATAAATTCCCACTACTAAATAGCTTATACAAAGAAGCTTTTGAATATGCATCATCTAATGATAATGATGGTGTAGGACTTAAAATTCAACCAACAGGGCTTAATTTGGTATAATGGCAACTAAATTTGCATCAGGTAAAAAATCTAAAGCAATCAGCGATATATCTGGTTTTGAGGTTAGATACACACAATTAAAAACTACATGGGATAATTTAAGAGTAGAGCCATCAGAGTTTGACACTAAACATCCACAACTCACACCTGCAAGAAATGTAACTGATGCAACTGCACTAAGAAATCCAAGACCTCTTACTGACCCTGAAAATGTAGAAATTTTAATTGGCTTTACAAGCTCAATAACATTATCAAGAGTATTAAGGTCTCAACAAGCACCAGTAGGAATTACAACATTTGGTAGAATTGGGCATGTAGGTATATCTCTAGCAGAACCAGTTACAGGTATAAGTGGTACTGGTGCGATTGGTACTGCACAAGCAGGCATTGGTGTCAATGGAGCAAATGCAACTGGTAATGTAGGCAATGCCAACCCAGAAGATGAAATAAGTGTTCAAGAACAAGGGGTTGCAGGTGATGGTGAGATAGGTGCAGTAGCATTAGGTGCAACATTAACAGGTGCAAGTGGTAATGGTAATATAGGTACAAGTGTACTAAATTTTGATAGAATATTTGACCAAACAGGTGTAAATGCTACTGGAGCATTAGGTGAAGAAACATTTGATGTAAGAACAGGTACAATTACAGGCATTGCAGGAGCAGGTGCTCTTGGAAGTACAACTATTGGTTCAGAGCCACAAGCATCTGGTGTTGCAGGTACAGGTAACACACAACCAGTTGGTCAAGCAGGTGGTGGTTCGTTCTCAATATCTACATTTGGTGTAGGTGTTGCAGGTATAGCAGGTACTGGTGTTGAGGTTGGTGAAGCAAACATACCAGAATCAACAGAGACTGGTTGGAATAAAAATGCATTTGGTTATGGTGTTTGGGGTGGTGATGGTGATATAGAGGCTGTTGGTGCAGTTGGAACTGTTGTTGTAGACCCATTTGTTGGACCAAATCCAGTCAATAGTGTAAGTGGCACAGGTGCTGTTGGAACTCTTATATTTGACCAAAATATTAGCTTTGCAACTGGTTGGGGTAATAATGCTTGGAATAATGGCACTTGGAGTGGCACAGATACATCAATGGGTATAAGTGCTAATGGACAAGTAGGTACTGTAGATATTAATAGTTCTATAGAAATATCCTCTGGAGTTTCTGGAACTGGAACAACTGGAACAGAAGCTGTTACTATAGATGGTGGTTGGGGTGAAAATGGATGGAATTTAGGAACATGGAGTAATTAAATGAATTTTACACAGTTAAAAACAAACATACAAAATTTTATAGAAGATGATTCAACAGAGTTTGATACATCTATACCAGAAATAATTAAACAAGCAGAGAATATGATTTTTGCAAGATTACCTAATTTACCATGTTTCAGACAAACACAAACTGGTAATTTTGTTATAGGAACACCAACAATAAATGTTGCAAATGCAAGAATGGTTAGACAAGTTCAATTAACCACAGCATCAAGTAATGTTGTTTATTTGAAACATAGAACAGATAGTTATATAAAAGATTTTAGACCTAATGTATCAACACAAGGGCAACCAGAATTTTATGCCACAAAAAAAGCTACAACTTCTGGTATACAAGTATTAGTAAGTCCTGTGCCATCTGCCACATTAGCATTTGAGGTGGATTTTATAGGTCTTGAAACAGGATTATCCGTATCTAACAGTAATAGTTGGATAGGAGATAATGCAGAGCAAGTTTTATTATCTGCGTGTCTTTATGAAAGTTCTTCTTTTCTTAAAGCACCAGATACTGTAAACTTGTATAAACAGCAATTTGATGAAGCAATAGCATTGTTTCAACAAGAAATGGCTCGTAATTATGCTAGTGAATACGAAGCAGGAATATAAGGAGATAAATTATGGCAATATCACAAGCAATGTGTACTTCATTTAAGGCTGAAATATTAGATGAAGGACATGATTTAGTAGCTGACACGTTAAAAATTGCATTATATACAAGTAGTGCAACTTTAGGTGCAGGAACTACAGCATATTCCACAAATAATGAAATATCTGGTACTGGATATTCTGCAGGTGGGGTAACATTAACTAACAAAGTAGTATCAACCACAGGAACAACAGCACACTTTGATGCAGATGACCCTACATGGACAGGTGCATCTTTTACAGCAAATGGTGCTTTAATATACAACAGTTCAAATAGCGATAAAGCTATCGCAGTATTGGCTTTTGGTGGCGATTTTACTGTGGCATCTGGAACATTCAGAATTGTTTTTCCAGCGGCAGGTGCAACTGGTATTATAAGGATAGATTAATATGGCTAGTACATACACAGCCAATAATGGCATTGAAAAAATAGGTTCTGGCGAACAAGCAGGAACTTGGGGTAACACCACTAATCTTAATCTTGATATTATAGATAGAATATTAAATGGTGTTGGAACGATAACTTTATCTGGCACAACCCATACTTTGACTACAACTGATGGCACATTATCTGATGGTATGTATGCAGTTCTAGTTTTAGCAGGTAGTCCAAGTGGAACAAATACAATAACAGTTTCACCAAATGACCAAGACAAGGTATTTATAGTACAAAATGGTTCTGGACAAAGTGCAATATTTACACAAGGTTCTGGTGCAAATGTAACTGTGCCAAATGGCAGTAAAAAAATAATTTATTGTGATGGTGCAGGTAGTGGAGCCGCGGTTGTAGATGTTACTGATTCTTTAGATTTATCATCTTTAAAATTAGGTGGTACTGCCCTTACTGCAACAGGTGCTGAATTAAACATCATGGATGGAGGTACAAGTGCTTCTTCAACTACAATAGTAGATGCAGATAGAGTTGTATTGAATGATGATGGTACAATGAAACAAGTAGCAGTTACAGACATAGATACATATATTACATCCAAAGCATTTACTGCACCATCAGCCATTACATCTACTGGCACATTAACACCCGGTTCTGCCAAATCTATTTATCAAAGAGTAGATTGTACAAGTGGAAATGTTACATTAACACTTGCTGTAGGTAGTTTGACTGTTGGACAATATATTGTTGTTGATAAAATAGACACGACAAATAATACTTTAACTTTAGCATATCCTGCTAACTCACAAGGTTTAAGTCTTGGTAATGCAGTCGAATTTGCTTCAGCTTTTTACAATGGGACACATTTTAGTTATATTGAAACAGTTAAATCATAGGAGTAAAAAATGCCTGTACCATTTATATCAAATTTGGGTTTCACCACAGTTGATACTGCAGGGACATTAAATACTGAAGCAGGTGCAAAAGATGCCTTGCCAGTACAATATTACAAATTGATTGGAGATATTGAAGGTCAATTAGTAATAAATAACAATGCAAATCATGCCAAAATCATATTAGATATGAATAACAGAACTCTTGTAGGTGCAGATGGTTCATCTTCAGCAGTATCGCCCATCCAATATAATGGCACAGGAACAGTTGAATTAAAAGGTGGTGGCTTGATTACAGGTGGGGGTCAAAGTTCTATTACTGCAACTGGAACAGGTAATGCTACAGATATAGCAGGTATATCTGGTTTAAATGTTACTGCATCAGACGCTAATGGACCTCATTATTATAGAGCAGGTCATACAAGTGGACAAAAATATTTTACTTCTAACCTATACAAATATATTCAATTACCTTTTTATAATTCAACTTCTAGTGTTCTTATAATGACAAGTGTGTTAACTGGTGGTGTTTTTCAAAATTATAACAACTCAAATAGTGGCGGAAATTATGGTTCATTTGGTAGTGTTTCAAGAGTGAATATGTCGCATTCTGCAGGAACTGGCACTATTGTTGAGGTTAATTATAGAATACAAGGTGGTAATTCTGGAAATGTTTTAACACCAACTGTTATAGGTACTGGCACTTTATCAACATCAAATATTTCTGCTATTCAAAGTCTGCAAACTGTTTCATCTACATTTGCTTTTGGAGGTTCTGGCATAATACACACAGGAAATAATGTATGTGTCATATGGAACACATATTCAGATAGAGCAGGTGCATTTACAGGTAGACATCAATATGGTCAATCATATATAGGCACTAACACAGCAGGTGAGGTATTTGCCTATGGTTTAAGGTCTGGTGGCATTAGTGGAGGAACAGCAAATATTACACTTACAAACAATTCTGGTTCTGCAGTAACAATAACAGCAGGTGGTGATTGGACAGCAACATCATTAGCAAATGGTGCTACACAAACATTTAGTAATACCAACTTTTTTAATTCTACAGATTATAATAATAGACAACAATGGTCATTTACTGGTGCATCTTCAGCAATTGCAGATATCGCGGCATCTGGTACTGGTAATGCTACAGTACAGATAGCAGATGGTGGTGCAGGTGCTGATGGAACAGTTGTGATTGCAATTAATGGTTCTACTTTTACAGTTACCAATAACAATACTAATCCAATAAATATTGTAGCAGGTACTGGTTCTGCGAATATTGGTGCAACATCAACTGCATCATTTACAGGTTCTGGTACAGGTTGGAGTTATACTGGTAAAAAACCAACAGAAAATTCAGATAATGACCCTTTTTCAACTGCTGTTGCATTTAGTGGCACAGGTGTTACAAATAATTCAGATGGTGTACCAACTGGAGGTATTGATACCACAAACTTTACAGGTGAATTTAGTAGGACAAAAACATAATGGCTGAAACAAAAAAAAGAGGCAGACCAAAGAAAAGAGCAAGAACTTCTAAGGGAAGATTTGTTGCAGATAATCCAAATACACCACAAAATGAAGCATACGTTGTAGAAAATACAATTATGGAAAGGTTAAAAGGATATGCCAAAAAAATTAGAGAAATCTTCACAATACGAAAAGTATGATACCAATAATGATGGAATAGTGTCCGATGAAGAATTTGCTCACATGGCAGACATTAAAAAGCTAGAGCATGATTTACGAAAGCAAAGGGCACAAAGACGTATGGCAACAGCTAGTTTGGTTGCAATGGCTACTTTTACTATTGCTATGTTTTTGGTCGATATCGAAAGAGTTAAAGCACTTGCCGATATTAGTAATCTTTTTTATATCACAGGCGGCGGCATTGTGTCTGTATATATGGGTGCATCAGCCTTTATGAGTAGGAATGGTAAATGAAACCTGCTTTTTTGCTCATGTGTTATTTAGCGGGAAATCCGGCAGGTACGTTGCATTTTCAGTCAGTAAAGACAGCCGACTATTTTAAATCATACTTAGATGGTCAAACTGTTGTGATTGGGCAGGAGCAAAAACAGTATGATTGTTTTGTAAAGTTGGTTAAAGTCAATAAAGAAATGAGATTGTGGTAATGTTTAATACAATGATTATAGAAAACTTTTTTGACAATTTTGAATTATTACAGCCAGAATTAAAGAAAATACCATTATATAGTCAAGCAGATTATCCTGAAAAAAAGGCAGATGAAGAATGGCCGGGCAAAAGAAGTGAGGCTTTGTTTCTAACAAATAAATTTTTATTTCAATTAATTATTAAAGAATTAAGAGCAAAAAGCCAAAATGAACTATTATCAAGAAATCAATTTAATATGCATGCTCATTTACATCTACGATTAAATGAAGATAATCAAAAAGATTTTATACATACAGATGTTTGTGACTTAACAATGATTGTATATTTATCAGAAACAAATTTAAAATCTGGCACAGCAATTTATAATGATAAAAATGAAGAAACACAATCTGCAAAATTTGTACAAAATACTGCATTTTTGTTTGCAGGTAAACAATTACATGGTTCAATATTAAATTATGGTGATAATATTGATAATGGAAGATTAACATTAAATTGTTTTATAAAGTTTTGAGGTAAACATATGATACAAGCATTAATAGGTCCTGCAACTAAACTATTAGGTAAGTTCATAGAGGACAAAGACACTAAGAATAAGATTGCTTTTGAGTTAAGTACAATGGCAGAGAAACATGCTCAACAACTTGCTATGGCTCAAATAGAAGTCAACAAAGCTGAAGCACAATCTGGTTCAATATTCAAAGGTGGGTGGCGGCCTGCAGTTGGTTGGATATGTGCGATTGCTTTTGCCTATCATTTTATAATTAAAGATTTAATAATGTTTATTTGTGGAGTTGCAGGCTTAGAATTACCAGATTTGCCTGAATTTGATATGGGTACACTTTTAACTGTTCTTGGTGGCATGTTAGGAATTGGTGGATTGCGGACATACGAGAAGCAGAAGGGATTAACAAAATGAAATTTGATGATAAAATTATTTGTGATAGGTGCAAAGTTGCAATGAAAAAGGTAGAATTAAAAGACGTATATAAATGTCCAGTATGTAATGTAATAGAAAATAGGAGATTATCAAAATGAATTTAAAATCAGTAGATTTAGATGTTTTAAGAAAAGAGATTACTGAAGATGAAGGCTGTAAATATGAAATATATTTAGACCATTTAGGATTGCCAACTTGCGGGATTGGTCATCTTATAAAAGAAAGTGATGAAGAACATGGTAAACCAGTTGGCACAAAGGTAAGTGAAGAAAGAGTAAAACAATTATTTGATGAAGATATAAAGGTTACTTTAGAAGAATGTGAAGATTTATTTACAACAAATATTAGTGCTTGGCAGGCATTACCAGAAGAAGCACAATTAGTATTGGCAAATATGATGTTTAATATGGGAAAGCCACGTTTAAGCAAATTTGTTAAGTTGCGAAAGGCTATAGAAGCTTTTGATTATGGTGAAGCATCAAATCAAATGAAAGATAGCAAATGGTATACACAAGTAACAAATCGAGCAGATAGATTAGTTAAAAGAATGAAAGCCATAGAAGTGACAGAGTAAATGCCTTTAAAATTAGTACAAATACAACCCGGTGTTGTTAAAGACATAACTGATTATTCTGCAGGTAAAGATGGACCATTTTATGTAGATAGCAATCTTGTTAGATTTAAAAATGGTTTTCCAGAAAAACTTGGAGGTTGGCAAAAAGAGTCATTTCACTATTCAGTAGACCCAAGCACATCAGTTGCAGTACAAGGCAAACCAAAGAAAGCCATTTATTGGCGAGGTTTTGATAGCATTGATAGAATTGCAGTAGGCACAACAAGTCATTTATATCTAATAAAAGAAAATGTCTTGCATGATATTACACCACTTAGAAAAACATCTTCTAATTTATCTAACCCATTAACGACAGCAAGTGGTGATGCCACGATTACTGTTGCTGATACAGGTCATGGTGCAGAAACAGGAGATTTTGTAGTTATAGATAGTGCAAGTGCCATAGGTGGTATTACAGCAGGTGCATTAAATAGACCAGAGGGTTATCAGATTACAAAGATTGATGCTAACTCATATAGTATTGAATCAGCTACTAATGCATCAAGTACAGTATCTGGTGGTGGTGGAACATTAAATATAAAATATCTTATTGGTGCAAGTGATAGTATGGGGATTGAAAGTGCTGACCCTGCAACTGGTTGGGGTGTGGGTACTTGGAATGCAGGTACATGGAATACACCTAGAACTATAGCGTCAAACAGCTTGGTATTTGATGCAACAAGATGGTCACTAAATTTATGGGGTGACGATTTATTGGCAAACAACAGGAATGGTCAACTATATTATTGGGAAAGAACAGGTGGTGAAGGGGTTAGGGCAGTTCTGGTATCTTCCTTAGCAGGTGCTTCAGGTGTTCCAACACAAAATAGAATTACAAGTGTATCTTTTCCAGATAGACATGTTATTTCTGCAGGCACAATCAATGCTGTAGATAATCAATTTGACCCTATGTTAATTAGATTTTCAGACCAAGAAGATTTTACAAATTTTACTGTAACTGCAACAAATACTGCAGGAGACCAACGACTTGAGGTTGGTAGTAAAATCATATCTGTCACACCATCAAAAGATGAAACATTAATACAAACAGATGAAGCTATATATGGCATGACCTTTGTTGGTCCACCATTTACATTTTCATTTAGGTTGTTGGCAGTTAATTGTGGTGCAGTTGCACAAGAGGGAACTATTGTAGTAGATGCTAGAGCCTACTGGATAGGTCAAAGTAACTTTTTTATATATAATGGTGCTGTTCAAAAATTACCATGTCCTGTGCAACACTTTGTTTTTGATAGATTAAATGCTGATTTTATAGATAAAACACATGTTGGACAAAATAAAAAATTCAATGAAATAACATGGTTTTATGTAAGCACAGCAAATACTACAACACAGCATCCAGAGCCAGACAGTTATGTAACATATAATTATGCAGAAAATGTTTGGACAGTTGGAGAGTTAGATAGAAATACATGGACAGATGCTAAAGGTTTTAGAACTGAGCCATTTGCTTTTGATGCTGATGGTCATTTGTATGTACATGAAGTTGGCACTAATGCTGATGGTGATGCAATGAGTTGTCATATAGAAAGTGCAGAGATAGAAGTAGACGCAGATGGCTCAAGACAATTTCTTATAGATAGAATAGTACCAGATGTAAGAATGTCTGGCAGTACAACACTAGCAGTTAAATTTAAATCAAGAAAATACCCTAATGCACCAGAAATAACAAAAGGACCATTCAATGTTGTCCAAAACACAGAAAAAATTAGCACAAGGGTTAAGGGCAGGCAGATTGCTATAAGATACGAAAGCTCTGGTATAGATGACGAATGGGCTTTAGGTGACTTTAGAATTAACGCACAGGTAGATAGTGTTAGATGATAAGATTGCCACAACCACCACAAATGATTGGTGTTCCAGCAACACCAGAACAATATGCACAAAAATTTATTGAAATACAGACGTATTTACAAAATTTAGTTACATCATTAGAGATACAACAAAATAAAAAAGAGTTTGAAACTGATGCTACAAATACAACATCAGAAGATGAGGCTACAGCAAAAGCATTTTTCTTTGATGGCAATTCTACAGCAGAAGAAGCAGATTTATCTAACCTTAATGCCAGTAATTTAACAAGTGGCACAATACCAAATGCAAGGTTTCCTGCAACATTACCTGCACTTGATGGTTCAAATCTTACATCTTTAAATGCTAGTAACCTTGGAAGTGGTACTGTTCCTACTGCAAGAATAAGTGGTACATATGGTAATATTACAGGTGTAGGTACATTAACTAATTTTACATCTCAAGGAATAAATGATGATGCAAATGCAACTGCAATAACTATTGATGCAAATGAAAATGTTGGTATTAACAATACAAATCCAGACCAATATGTAACTACCAGTAAAGTTGTTGCTATTCAAGGTACAGCAAATCAAACTGGTTCTGCATCATTACACATGAATGGTAATACTGATGGTTCAAATTATTATAATACACAAGTATTTTCTATAGATGGTGTTGGTTCAGCCATAGAGATTACAAGATTTACTGGAACTGGTGCTAATGGTTTTCGTGCATATTTTAAAATTATAGCAACTGGTCATACTGGTGCTGTTGGTAACGGCATAAACATAAAAGAAATTTATTATGATGGTGGTGTTACAAGTGCAGTACAAATTTCATCTTATGTAGCAAATTTTGCACCAGTTATTTCTTATAATACCTCAACCACAAATACAATTATTATATCATTATCATCATCAAATGGTTCTAGTCCTTTTAAAGGTGTTATGAAAGTAGAGGCAATGATACCATTAGATTTTTCAAATAGCACATGGACAGTTTCATAGGAAGTAATATGTCAGATTATAATGCAGAAAAAGATATATCAACATATAACAAAAAATTAAATGAATGTTTATCAAACAGATTAAATGCTTATCAAACAGAATTAGGTAATTGGCAAGAACAATTAGACATGATTTATCACGATATAGATGCTTGGAAATCAAAGGTTCTAGCTATAAAAAATAAATATCCAAAACCAGAGGAATAAAATATGGCTAATAATTTTAAAAATGCAAAGGTTGATTTAAGCACAACAAACAATACAACAATATATACATGTCCTAGTGCTACACAAACAGTTATTAAAAGTATTTTAGTCAATGATGATAGTGGAAGTGGAGATACAATCAATTTTACACTTACTAGTGGTGCAAATGTTTTTTCTATATATAAAAGTAAATCCGTATCTGCTAATGAAACTGTTGAATTATTATCACAACCACTTATAATACAAGAAAGTGAGATATTGAAAGCTCAGGCAACAAATGCTAATAGATTACATGTAATCGTTAGTTTACTGGAGATAAGTTAAATGGCAGAGCCTAATGGAGCATTAGACAATCTTTTAACATTAGATGAAACTAATGATGAAGAAAAAGATAATAATCTATTTAAATATGGTGTATATCAGATAGCTACGCAAAAGCCTGATGAAAATTTAAATATACAAAAAATATATGGCACTTCTGCTATGCCTATATTTGAATGGGTCAAAACCATACAAACAGGTGAAAGAACATATAATCCTAATAACCCTTCAGATGTATCACTTTTAAATCAATATAATGATTTAACAAAAAATCGAGGTGTGCCTGAAGGATACTTGACACCAGAGCAAATAGAAGCTGAATTAATAAAAGATGCCACTAGAACTTTAGGTTCGACTGTAGGAACAAATGTAGGTATGGCTTTAGGTGACCCTATGTTAGAAGCGGCAGGGTTTGGTTTTGGTCAAAAGGTATCAGAAGGTTTAAAATCAAGTATTGGTTTTGGATTACCTGATACATCTGTAAGTTCTTTAACAAATGACCAAATAAAAATACTAAAGGCAAATCCAGACGCTATATATGACCCAAAAATAGCTACAAAAGAAACTGCTGATTTATTTAAATTAGGTGATGTGTATGACCAAGGTAAGAAAATTGATTTAGGAGGTGGCAAGAGTGCCTTTCAAATGGGAACAGGTGATGTAACATTTGACACAGTAGAAGGTAAATTTGTAGGTGGTCAAACGAGTTCAGATAGAACTATTGAAGGATTAAAGCCAGAAACTCAAAAATTATATGAACAAAAGGCTAATTTTGGTGCAGGTTCAGTTGGTTCTAAAGATGTGGCAGAAAGAAGTATAACAGAAAGAATAGGGGATAGATTTGCAGATAGTCGATATCAAACAGCAGGTTATGTTTCTGCAGGCATTGACTTTGGTGTTAGGCTAGTTCAAGGAGAAGACCCTATGGATGCGGCTAAAAGTGCGGCTGATACTGGATTAGGAACATATATTGGTGGTTCATTAGGTGGACCAGTTGGTGCTGTTATAGGTGCAACAGTAGTACCAAAAGTTTTTGGCAGGATTATATGTAATGAATTAAGAAGGCAAAACTTAATGAAACCTTCAGATGTTACTGCAGATTTAGATTTTACAGTTAAGTATTTAACACCAAGACATATCAAAGGCTATCAATTTTGGGCAGTATGGGTAGTTTTAAAATTAAGAGAAGGTAAGATGGTTAAGTTTTGGCATCATATTGCTCAACATAGATGTAATGAAATCAAATACATATTAGGAAAATCTGATAAACCAGATTACCTTGGTAAACTATATAGACATATATTTGAACCAATTTGTTATGTAATTGGAATATTTGCAAAAAAGCGAGATATATCATTTTTATGGAAAAAAGGAGAAAAACATGGCACTTGAAGACATGGGTATAAACATGCCAGAGCAAGCTAAAGAAAGACTTGCACAGCCATCAGAACAGATGAAAGTTGTTTTAATGGCAAGATTAGCAGAGATGTCACCAGAAGAATTACAAGCTTTGGACAAGGCTATTACACCAGATGTTATGAATGTAATAATGAAACTTTTACCTGAACTTGGAGCACTAATACAGCAAGTTATGGAAAATTCTGAGCAAGATATGCCACAGGAGGAAATGCCAAGACAGGCTATGGAACAGGATGAAATGCCTCAAGAAGACATGGCTATGGCAGAGGAGAGAATGCCAGAAGAAGATATGGGTGCTTTGGCAAACATGACATGATAGTTAGAAAAGCAACATTGCTAGATACATCAGCAATAATTTTTTTACTACAAATGATGCATAAGGAGACAGAAATAGAAACACCAAAAATAAATACAGCAAAAATGTTAGATAAAATTAACATGTTGTTACATAAAGGTGTTGTCTTGGTTGCAGAGAAAGATAAAAAAGTTGTTGGTACGATTGGTGGACAGGTTTCACAAGATTGGTGGTCTGATGAAAACTATATTGCTGACGCATGGTATTATGTAGCAAAGGACTATAGAAAAAGTATTATTGGTAAAAAATTACTTCAAGACTTTATAAAAATAGCAAAAGAAGCTAATATGAAACTAAGATTAGGACATGTTTTTTCTGGAGATATAAAAAGAAAAGATAAATTTTTTGAAAGGATGGGCTTTGTGAGAGCAGGTTCAGTATATATGGAGGCTTAAATGGGTGGGTTGTGTACAGCATCAGCAACAGAATTACCTAGTTATTCAGAGACAGTTCAAGGCACTACCTTACCTGCTTTTGTAGCGGCAGGGGGTAAGGAGTTATATGAACAAGCTAGAGAATTAGCAAAAAGTGAGTTCCCTAAATTTGAAGGGCAGAGAGTAGCCACATATGGAACAACTGCAGATGGAACACCACAAAGATTTACAGATAGAGAAGTAGAAGGATTAAATCTTTTAGCTAATAACACAGGTTTTCAAGATGTTATTGATGATGCAACAACAATGGCAGGCACATTAGGTCAAGGATTTGAAGGAACAGGACCTTTTACTGCAGATACTGTCAATCAATATATGGACACTTTTCAAACATCTATTGACCCTGCAATAGAGCAACTTGAAAGAGATAGACAGCTAAGGCAAAATCAAAATAGAGCAGACGCACTTAGGGCAGGAGCTTTTGGTGGCTCAAGGCTTGGTGTTAGAGAAGCTATGACAGATGCAGAAATATCTAGGGCAGGTGCAGATTTAAGAAGACAAGCAGGTAGAGATGCACTTAATTTTGCCTCACAAAGATTTGATGCAGACAGAGCAGGTGCTAGAGCAGATTTTGAAACAGATGAAGCATCAAGATTAAGAGCAACAGAAACATTGTCTCAGTTAGCCCCACTTACCCAATCTTTAACAGAACAGCAAGCTAGTGGACTTTTGACTGCAGGAGAAGCAGAAAGAAATCTTGACCAACAAGCTCTTGATTTAGCATATCAAGATTTTTTAGCACAAAAGCAATTTCCATTTGAAATGGTGAATTTTGCATTGGGTGCTCTTCAAGGAATACCATATGAAACCTTAACCAGACAGCAGGCAAGTGGTAATCAATTTATGCAACAGCCAAGTATTTATGGTCAAACTATTGGTGGCTTAGGGTCACTAGCGGCACTATATAAGATATTAGGAACTTAAATGGCAACTAGAGATGAAATAATTAAATTAGCTTTAGGTGCATCAGGCTCAGGTACACAAGATTTATCTGGTGGTGCATTACAAAATTTAATCTTATCACAACTTGCTAAACCAAGAAATGAAGAAAGAGATAAGGCTTTTGCCTTATTATCAGCTTTTTCTAAGATGGGCGAGGCGGCAAGCAAGCCCGGTGCAACAGCAATAGGTGCAGGATTTACAGGTCTGAGAGAGGGTGTTAAAGATTACTTGGCAAGTGAGAGAAGACAAGAGAAAAAAGACTTGCAAAATATTACTTTATTATCATCAATTCAAAAACTAGGAAATGTAGCTAGAAAGCCATTTGAATTACAAAAAGATGACGCATCATTTGCACAGTTTGGGGGCACTAAAAAATATGATGTTATTTATTTAAGTAACTCAGAGTTAAATGCCTTAGCTCCTGCTAAAAGAACTAATATTCTTCCATATGTAAAGCCAGAAACTAAAACAACAATTAATAATGTTGGTGATGAAATTTATATTACTGGTCCATTAAAAGGTCAAAAAGTTCTTGATGTTACAGGGCTTACCACAGCAGATGCCTATGTTGATAAAATTAATATAAACGATAAAGAAGAAGAAGTTGTTATAGATAACGATAATATTATAGGCACAGTTCAGAAGGGATTGCAAATAACCACAGAACAATTGAAAGCTTTACCACCAATGAATAAGCTACAAAATGAAAATTTTTTTAAAGTTCAAAACAACTATAATAAAGATAAATTTGTAGCAAGATATAATGAAATATTACCAAATATAGAAAATATCATTACAGCTTATGACAAAGCGTATACTTTAGATAAACCCGGTGCCGCGGATATTTCTCTAATTTTTTCATATATGAAAATGTTAGACCCAAGAAGTGTTGTTAGAGAAGGTGAATTTTTAGTTGCACGGCAGACAGGCGGACCCGCTGATTTTTTACTTTCTTATCTTAACAGGTTGAAAGATGGCAGTATTTTGACTGATGGTGTAAGAAGGTCATTTAGAGACATGGCAATAGGATTATATGACAATGCGGCAAAAAATTTAAAAACTTCCAATCAAAGGGTTTTAAAACAAATAACTGGTGTTTTTAAAATTCCTGAAGGATATGGAAAATCTATATTGATAAATCCTGTTGAATTTGAAAGCAAAGTTAGAGCTAAAAATTTTAAAGTAAGATTGCCTAAAACATTAAGTAAAGATACTTTCAAAGAGATGTTTGTAAATCAAAACGCTACTTTAGATGATATTACTTACATGTTAAAAGCAGACAATGTTAAAGATAATGAACCAGTTAAAAAAATAATTAGTCAGATACTTACTGAAATTTCACAAAATAAATTTAAATTAGTACCTATACCAAATAACCTTAATTCTGTGAAGATAAAACAAAGATGAGTGAATTAGATACAAAGATAAATGACCAATTAAAAGATTTGTATGCTAAAAATTATGCAAACGTAGAAACAGGTCTTACAATGATGGACAGAGTTCAACTTATTGCAGATGGAGCATTGATGGGTTGGTCAGATGAGGCTTATGCAAAATTAGCATCATTGGTTCAAGACAGACCCTATGAAGAAATAGTTAGGGATATAAGAATTGGTTTAGAACAGGCAAAACAAAAAGATGGTTCATTTAAATATCAACTAGGAGGTGCTTTTTTACCTGTACTGGTTACCTTGCCTTTTAGTGGTGCAACTGCACCATTATCTTTTGGTAGATTAGCTATATATGGTGGTGTTTCAGGATTAACTACTGCTATAGGTGACCAACCTAGTTTTGGTGATATGAACCCAGTAGAGATAGGTATTGAAACTACAATCAGCACAGTTGCAAGCCCAACTGTAGCAAAAGCTGTTAATTTGGGTGGCACAGCAATAAAAAAAGTGTTTGAGAAGTCTGGTGGTCTTAGCAAAAGAGTTGAAGACAAACTTATGGAAATTGCTGAAGCATCTAATGTCAGTAAAGAATCTCTTATACAAGGAGTTTTAGAAGGCAAGACTATTCCAGAAATAAGTGACCAACTGGCTCTAAATATTAGAACTGTTTATGCCAAAGCACCAAAGGCAGGAGCAATTATTTCAGACAGCATTGAAAAAAGAGTTCAAGAAAAACCTGATGTAGCCATATCTCAAATTCAAAAAGGATTATCAAAAGGTGCACCAGAGGGCAATGTTTTAGAGGCATTTACAATGAGTGAAAAAGCCTTAATAAAAGCAGAAAGTAATGCATACAATAAGGTTTTTGAAAAGTTTAAGGATTTAAACAATCCAGAAGTTGATAATTTAGTATTAAGTATAGTCAATAGGATAAACCCAAAGCAATTAACGAAAGATGTTAATTTAATAAACACAATGAAAGGCTTGCCATCAGTCTTCAAAAAAAATAAAGATGGTACATTTGAATTAAATAGAAGCCTCTCTTTAGAAGAGGCAGAAAATGCCTATAGAGTAATAAGAGATTTAGGTGAGGGTCTGGCTAAAAAAGATGGTAAATTTACAGTTGCATCTGGTGTAAAAGATTTAGCTAATGAACTAAAAAATAAATTAGATGATATATCTCCAGAGCTACAAGCAACAAGAGCTAATTATAGAACAATAAAAGAATCTAGGGTTGAGTTTGATGAAGGCTCTAAATTATTAGGAAATTCGCCTGATAAAGTTGATGTGTTGATTAATCAAAAAATTACACAATTACAAAATCAACCTAAGCTTTTTCAAGCATTTAAAGAAGGAGTTGCCAACAACATTAGAGCCAAAATAGCTCAAAGAGGTGGCAAGCCTGCAATACTTAGAAGAATAGCAAACCCAGATTCTCAAGAATACAAAGCTATGGAAAAACTTTTTTCAGGTGAAGAGTTTGAGAGTTTAATTAAAAATGTTCGTATAGCTACAGGTGCTTTAGATGCAAGAAATACTATTAAAGGTGGCTCTATCACAGCAACTGCTTTAGGCAGGCAAGATGCAGTCAAGCCTACATTATCTAAATCAGATGCATTACAGCTTGGTTTGGAAGCATCAAGTTTGAACCCTTTTGCTATTATGAGGTTAGTAAAATTCTTTTTTCCAAACAAAGTTTCCAATTTGAGTGATGATGAAATGAAACAATTAGCACAACTTATTATTAACGAAGATGCTGAGTTGTTGCAAAATGCACTTACTAATATGGATGCTAGAAATAGATTACTAGGAATTGTAGATAGAAAAATAGCAAATCTACAAAAATTAAGTGTAGCACCAACATCCAGAACAGTTACAGAAGGTTTTGAAATTTCTCCACAAGGCTCTATGGAATTTGGATTTGGTGGGGATGAAAATATTGCAAAGGAATTTTTATCAGGAACTTCTAAGGGCACACAAAATAAAATAATGCAATCAGTTAATAATTAATGTGGGGAGTTATACTAGATTATATGCCTAAGCCATCAGTAACAGAAGTTAAGTCACAAATAGATACACACGAAGCCGTATGTGCAGAGAGATGGAAAGAAACAATTTTGCGAATCAAACGCATAGAACACATTATGATTGGAACTGCAGGAACAACAATCGTTCTCTTAATTGGTCTATTGGTGAGATAAATGGACCCGCTCACCATTGCAGGGGCTATTGGAATTGCTACAAAAGCTTTTACAGCTTTGAAAAGTGGCATTGCAGTTGGGAAAGATATTCAAGATATGGCGGGAACGCTTGGAAAATGGATGTCTGCCGTATCAGATGTTGACCAAGCAGAGAAGCAAGCTAAAAACCCACCTTTGTTTAAAAAGCTTATGTTTTCAGGTTCTATCGAACAACAAGCCATAGAAGCGTTTGCGGCTAAGAAAAAACTTGAACAACAAAGAGCAGAGCTAAAACAATTTTTAATTTTTACATACGGCATGTCAGCATGGAATGAGCTACTGGCTATGGAAGGAAAAATTCGTAAGGACAGGGCTGAGATGATTTATAAAAAGAAGGAAGCTATACAAAAATTCATAAATGTCATTGCTATTATTGTGCTTACCTTAACCATTTTTGGTTTTTTTGCATTACTAATTTATTTATGGAAAAACAAAAATTCATAAAATAATATTTTAAATTAACTTTTTTATTTAAGTACTTGATTTCCCAGGATTTATTATTATATTAATTATTATGGAAAGAAAAAATTTAAAAATTGGTCAAGTAATAAAAACAAATTCTTTTTGGCATACTAAAGAGTTATTTCAAATTGTTGGGTTCACTCCAAAAAGAGTAAAAGTTATTAGAATAAGTGATGGAGATAAATATTCTTGGTTTATAAAAGAAAATACAATTACTGAAATAGTACAATAATGCCAAGACAAATAATTTTAGATATAGACGAACTAAAGAAGATGAAGCTCAATGAGAATCAACTTAAATTAGTTGTATATTTAATAGATTACTTTACAGAACGTGAAAAAAACAAACCCAGAGGTTTAATATCTCTTCGAGAAAAGTGTGAGTATTTATTAGGTTATAGGTTAAAAACTTAAAATTGTGGCACACTTATCTCTATCCTTCATGTGCCTATGTGAGTGGTGGTGGGAGAAAAAAATGAATTTTTCTTATAGAGACCAAACCATCTTTACAAGATATAATTCAATCTTCAAATAGGTAGATTTTGTTAAATTATATCATTTTGTATTTAACATTATTAATCCATAAGCGTCAATGCAGTAATTTTATGATGGTCACTAATTACCATTCTAACTTCTTCTTCACTATCTGCCTTTATAATCAAGCCAACATATTCACCATGTCTAGGCATATCAGGCAAATTATCATATAATCTTATTTTTATGTAATATTCGTTTTCTGTCACTCTATCCTCCTTTTAGTTTGTATTGTAACAAATTGTGTGATAATGTTCTTAGGAAGCGTAAAAACTTCTTATTAATAAAAATTTGCATCTGAGAAGGGGAGTTTATAGCTCCCCTTTTCTTTAGTTTAGTTTTATCTTTGGTGCACATAAGACCTGCACAACTATAGGTACATACCTTCCATTTGCTTTTATTCTTCCATGATACATAACTGCTCTTAATCCTGCAGAATGACAATCCTGAATAGCGTTTACTGTTTCTTGTCTTGTCATTTGGAATATTTCCTTATCATGTATGAGTTTAGCATGTCCTTCTGGCAACTCTATCTTTTTGCCTTCAGGTATAACCCTTCCAATCATAACTTCTTTTTGTGGTTGGGTGCTACAAGCAGTAACACCCAATATTAATAATATGTATAAAAGTTTCATAATATCCTCCTAAACTTTTTCTAATTTTTTCCACTCAGCAGAGTTAATCATATCTACAACTGAACTCTGTCTGTCTTGCTCAACCATATACTTTTTGGTCTCATCCTTTTGAATGTCATTAAGATGAGTAGACCATGCAGTTGCTGATTGATATGCACACCATAGAGAGCCTTTAGCATTATTTCTGCCATAATCACCCTGACCATGAATTTGTGTGACTTCTTCGTTGTATAAACCCATAAGAACAGATAACTGCTTCTTATTGATTTGATTTACACCTGCTAACCTAGAACCTGCAGATAATTTTTGCTTGGCAATAGTTTTGCTAAACATATCTGCAACATAGTCATCTTCAACTTTAGTATCCCACCATCTGTTAAATCTTTCTGTTTCATCAGTAACAGATTTGACAGCAGATTGTATCTTCTTATTTGATTGCTCAATATCAAAAGACTTAGTGTGCTTACTAGCAGTATAAGCTAACTTCTGACCAGATACTAATGTATTGAAGCAAACATGATTTAACCAACCAAAAAATGCCTGAAACTTCCATTTACCATTGTAACTATTTCTAGCAACATATTTCAAAGATAAATCATGCTTACCAATTTTAGTATTATGGTCTTTGAAAACCACTTCCATTTTAGCCATTGCTCCATTCTCAAATGAATCCAATTTCATTTCTGCATTATTAAAAGAAATACCTGCTTGCTTTATTTTTTGTAAAGCACCATCAAAAGCATCAACATGATTGATAGGTCTGTACTTTGACTTGATAATACCTAAAGCATCATCAGTATCAGTCCTTACAATCTTCTGAGCCATTTCTCTAGGGATTGTAGGTATCTCTTTGATAGAGATAGGAAAATTTAATTTTTCCATTTCTTCTTTATAAAATTTTGTATCTAACATATTTGTCTCCTTTTTTAATTTATGATACAAGGAGAATGACCTGACATCCTCCGTTAGGTTAGGGGGAAGCATCATTATGATGCTTCCTTCACTTGTTTTGCAAACTTAACTCTTTTCAGAGTTGTTACAAAATATTCTCTTAAATCTTCAGCATAATCTTTTTTGTGACCACCAATCTCTGCTTCACAAAAAACTGTGTCACCTTCATCTAAAGAGTAAGCAAAATTTGATGTGCTAAATGTTATGTACTCATTATGGTTTGCGTCAACAAACTTAATGCATCTTGAACTACCAAATCTGCTACGAAAACTAAAAGCATCAGTTACACCTAAGTTAAGCTGAACCTTATCACCTTTAGCACCAACCTTTTTAGATAATGGAAATATTTGAGTTTCTTTTTCAGCTACATAAGGGCATCTTTCATATGTATGTGTATTTTTTTGCTCTGAAGTACCATCTCTTTTTATTTCATTTAGCTCCCACTCTTCTTGAATAACAAGTTTAGAATTGTCCTTGTATTCCTTAAATATTGATTTTGCCTTAGCAACTGCTTTTTGGTAATCAGTTGAAAGATTAGCTACATGATGAGTTTTCTCAAAACAACCATATGACCTATACTCTGTAAAAGTAATGTAAAGGCAGAACATTTTGTTTTGTCTGCCACTACCTATTGAATAAACATTTGTCATAATTTTCTCCCGTTTTTATATATATAAAATTATATAATTATAAAAAACCATAAGTCAACACTTATTGTGTAATTATTTTAAGTTATAATCTTTTTGCACAATGCCTAACTCTTTCTTGCCAACAACACAGTCTTTAACCCATGTTTTTTTGACCACAGAGCCGTTTTCATCACGAAAGTGTCTAAAGTGACCTCTTCTATCGTGTTGCCTCTTAGGGTTGCCTTTACCAACGAATTTAGACCTAATTACTTTTCTGACCTGATTGTTGGATAAATTAATGTCCAGAACTTTATATTCATTTCTAGGCACTCTTCTTCCAAGCTTAGTATGAACAATCTTACTATCAGGCTGAACCACTCTTTGCTCATGTAAATTTTGATTAATGATTGAAAATAAAGATATTAAAAATCTGGCATCACCTTCACAACTTGTCATCCATTGTTCCTCATGAAAAGTCATTTCATCTTTACTATAACCTTTTTCAAAATGACCTTTTGGTATTTGCCAATGCATAGCTGAAGATTGAGCAGGAGATATTCTGTAACATATCTCTTTGTAGCAATTCCACTCATGGTTGTTTTCATAAGCAATAAGGTCTCTTGCCCTATTCATATCTATTTGCAAGTTGTTTCTATCTGCAGTTTCTACATTAAATTTTTTAAAAAACTTAGGAGGCATATACTGCATCAAATACCAACCTGATAATAATTTAGAGCCAACACCTAAAGATTTTATTTTCATTGCACTCTCAGACATCTCATTAAGCCACTCTTGAGGAAACTCTTTGAGTTGCATCTGCTTTGCCATCTCATCCTTAAAACTTGGTGTGTGATTTCTAATTACTGCACACATGCTAGTTGTGTAAAATTTATTGATAAAAGCTTTGTTAAAAGCATCTGCATCAAATTCTTTTCTTGGGTCTTTCTTTGTTCTCTCATCAATAAAATACCATGATTCGTACAAGTTATAATTATCACCAATAGGGTCAGTAAAGTTTTTAATGTGATAGCCAAGCTTGTCAGGATAATCATTAATATCAGATGGATATTCTCTATCAGGCTTTCCTTCCCAATATTTTTTTACATACTCCTGCCTAGCTAATTCATCCCATTCAATCCAAACATTATCAAATGGCATATGTAAATTATCTAACATTTCCAACATAACTGATGGTTTTTGAGTTGAAATCTCATAAGCCTTTTCAACTATTGAATTAGTGATAACAAACTTCTTGGCATTAATTAGCTCAAGTTGCTTTTCTCTAATCTTGGCATCTGCAATAGACCCTCCTTGATAGAGGGCTATTGCTCTTTTTGGTTGAGATAATCCTGAGATTATCTCTGAACATAAGATTGGTTTAGTCATTATACTTCTCCCAAAATTTATTATAAATTTCTATAATTACATCATTAAAACCACAATGACTTAGATTAGGACATCCAGAGTATTGCGATTTATAAAGCTCATAGGACTTGCCTATTGCCTCCTCAATGTGGTCAGAGTTGGCAACTATCTTTGGTACTTCTACATCAAGGAACTTATTACCTTGTTGCTCTAAAAAATTACTCATTCCCATTATTTACCTCCCTTGATAGTTTCACATAATTCTTGAATGTGCATTGGTGCAGTCTTTTCAAAAGCTTCCACAACCTCTTGCTTTTCATTGATGTGATGTTGAATGAAATTCTTTAAAGCTTCATCATGCAAAACACCAATGCCTGCTTTGATTTGCTTTAAAATATTTATATCATTTATTAAATCGTTCATAATTTTCTCCCACGAAAAAGTTTTATATATATAAATATATAGTTACACAATTCGTGATGTCAAATTATTTTTTTATGTTTATAAATTTTTCTATAAAAAAATGGTCAGTATTCTCAAAATTTTTGAGAATATATTTTTCTGCTTGTCGTTCAGTTTTAAAAGTTATAGGTAATCCATCATCACCTTCTAACACCTGCTCTGTTTCATATCCTCTCTTGCTATCGACAACAAACAAATAAGTAAGTCTTTTAATTAAGTAAGACATTATATTTTCATTGCACGAAAATTTGCATTCTGGGTTCTCCAGATTTCTATTTTAGCTAAAGCTGTTTCTCTAAAAAATTGATTCTTATAATGTTTTTCTGAAGCAATCTTAACTGCTTTCAAATGTTGAATATAATCCTCATGTGCTTCAGCTTCTCTAGTTTGTGCTGATATGGGCAGGTCACTATACTTTTGCATAAGTTTAGCTCTGAGTGGCTTTGTAAAAGCATTTAAATAATCTAAATTAGCTCTATCTTTTGCACATTCAACTGCACTCTTTTGTAGCCAATCCATAGCTTTGTGAATATCATTTTCATTAACTATCTCCATCAGGCTCTCCATAATTAAAATTGTGCCAAAGCATTTGAGAAACACCACGACCATAATTCTCTGGTAAATTAAATAAAGTCCAGAACTTATCTTCATTACCATATTTATCATGTAAAAGTGCGTGATGTTTGTAACACAATGGCACACAGTTATTATCTCTGGCTCTCATTCCCATTCCTCTAAATCCATCCCAAGGTTTAAGAAGGTGATGTGCTTGAACACCACCTCCACAACTTGATGATACTGTATCTGAAGAATGAGACATAAGACAGCAATTATGTTTTGCAACATATTCCATAAATGGTTTGTTACTAGCTTGCTTCTTCTTGGATTTCTTCATGTCTTTGTTTTAACATGTAACAAGCAAATGTTTTGTTACCAAATGTTACAAACTCTGTAACAATATCCATACCCTCTTGTCTTAGCCTATGAATTACTGCACTAAGCCTGAAACAACCAAAAACATTCAAGGCATATAAAGGTGTAATTAAATTTAATCCCTCCAAATGTCTTTTTATGTTTTCATCTTGTGTAAGATTTTTTGCTTCAGGTGGAGCATCAGACTTACTACTGCTTGAGTGTGATTTAACATCTTTTAAAATTATATCTTTAATTTGCATCTATTCCTCCTTAAAATGGTATTTCATCAGTATCTAAATTTGATGTATCAATATCATTGTAGATACCTTTATCAGATGGGGTGTATTTATTTTTGTTACTATCAGGTTGAGCACTATCAAAAGCTCTTACTTTTAGGCTAGTGTAGTTATTTTTTTCTTCACCATTGCCATATTCTTCCTTCCAAGCTGAAATAGTATATCCACCATTATCAACAATATTGTTAACAACACCTTTGGCATCTGGGTCTTTTTCTCCAGACTTCAAGTTATTTTTTTTGATTGTACCTATCTCACGATAAATACCAACCATACGTTCTCCATCTTTGTTAAACCTAGATATACCCACGATTCGCATCTCATTGCCATCAATGTTTAGTTTGCCTTGTTGTATTAAACTAAACTCAGGCTTGCCATCCTTTTTCTTGGGTATTGCCCACAAAACACCACTATTGGTATTATTATATGTTTTACTTCTGTCCATTTGTATTTTCCTTTCCACTAGCTAAATTACCATCATCATCCTGCCCTAAGCCGTATATTGCTTGTAGACCATATCTTTTGGCATAAGTGACTGCAGAACCCATCTTCTGTGGGTCATCCTTGTCAGAGCCTTTTATAAGAACAGGAACTCTACATTCAACTACACCAAGAAGAACATGATTTACTACAGTTCTTACCCATATATCTCTTTCAAGAACTTGGGCAGTTGTAATTGACTTAGTTCCATCTTTCATAATGTCTTCTCTTGATTTAGTAACAAGATGAGTTTCAAACTCAACAAATTGATTAAACTTTAAACCAAATTGTGTCCCTTGATTTACTGCATTTATTATTGAAGTTAAATCAGCATAGGTAGATTGAAAGTATGTATTTTTAGTATCTTTTAATGCTGTGATATTTAAATTTTGAAATGCATTAAAGGCTTCAGTAATATTTTTTGGCATATCTACTGGTGTGCCTTCATCTATTATAGTTTGGTTAGTAACCACCTTTTCTTCGTTCTTCATAATATTCCTTTCCATGCTTGAACTTTATCTTTTACTTCGTTAATCATTTCTTC
>VTLG01007646.1_pt1 | contig 37068 bp, 46 predicted proteins | sample 4694571 | NCBI WGS metagenome assembly VTLG01 (sample SAMN12604809, study PRJNA352737) | marine metagenome | biome: ENVO:00000447; feature: ENVO:00000209|ENVO:00000569|ENVO:01000036; material: ENVO:00002151; isolation source: viral sequences binned using virsorter ...
CCATCAGAGAAAGCGCCCGTGGCAACGATGTCTACGAGAGACGCGGCCGCCTGAGAGATCTTTTCCTGCTGAAGATTAGTGATGCGCGACTTGCCCTTGTTGGAGCGAAGCTCGCGACCATTCACGGAAACACTGGTCGAACCCTGTTTCCACGTATAGAACGCGGAGGTCATACCCGCCTGAGCGGTGACATCCAAATTCTCGTAATCGCTATACCACTTAGCCGTGCTATTCTTCGCATCCATGATGCCGATACGCATGCGTTCGCCACCATCGACTACTTTAACTCTATTACCACTCCGAAGCCACTGCAAGAGAACGTCGTTGTTGAAGATGTTGTCGTGCAGAGCCCCAGAGTCCAGCACCCTCTTGAGAGTCGTGGTCAAGAGGGGACCATAGGTAAGGCTTAGGCTCGTTTCATTAGCCATGACCTGTTAGCTCCTTGCTTATTATATATCTCTGACGCTGAGCAATGATGCTCTGGCAACTACGTCCTCCAGCCGGTCCCCCTGACTGTATATGTTGGGGGTAGTTCGTGTCGATCCATTGGCTCGGGCTTGATTGGAAGCACGACGCGCTGCTTCTCGGCGTTCAGGCGCACGCGATGTATCATATACATACGTATTCCCATTTGCCGCGGAATCAGCGGGCTCTGTTGCCAGATCCTGTTGCCGTGCCGCCTCCACGATCTTCTCGTGGTTAGCAAGGATAAACAGATCTTTCAAGGTAAGTCCACGGTTCTCATCCATGACCCGCTCATACTCGGCATCAAGTAGTGGCTTTACCTCGTCCGATGGAACAAAGTCTCCATCTTCGTCACGACGCCCAAACGAATCTCCCCACTGCTCGATTCCGCTATCAATAGATCCTTGGATAAATTGGGTCTGGCTTTCTGCCCTAGCCTCTTCATCTAAGTCGTCTTGCTTGATATAGCCCAAGTGCTCAGCCATTTGCTTAAAAAGCTCAAGCTGTTGGGGCTGCACGCTATCGATCAGTTGAGGTTCCCTCTGCTCCTGCTGCTCAGCGGGGGCATCGGGTTGTCCTCCCTTGAGTGCCGCTAATTCCTGTTGAAGCTCCTTAACATCCAATAGGGTGCTTCGGAGTTCGTCCTGCAAGCCTCTCGCCTCTGTCACTCGACGCGAACCGTCCTGCTGCATAAGACGGGCCACCTCGGCATGCTCAGGGCCAAGTGTGTTTTCAATATCGCGGATTAATGTATCAAAGCCGGGCCGTTTCCCGCCGTCCGTTTCCCCTTGCGAGGTCGGCTCTTGTCGGGGCGCTTCCTGCTCTTCTTCAACAACTTCAGGCTGAGGTTCCGCTCTCTCCTCGCCTTGCAGGGCTCCTACGATGGCTTCGATCTCCTGTTGATCTTCCGCAGAATCCATCTCCCGTAGCTCAGCTATCGGATCGATTTCTGCCACGTTCTCATCAATGGTCGGATCGTCCTCTCGTTCTTGGAACGCCGTTGTTTGTGTCATTATCAAGTCTCCGGTTTACTACTTGGTTTAAGTATCTTCCACCGTGGCCTTAGACCATTCGCCACGGCTGTTTTCAGTCTCAACGCCCATGGAAGCATCGCGCTTAAGATTTGGCGCATACTCTACTCCCTGTGGCGGTAATGGCTTAACGTGATGCGGAGCATGCTTATCGAAGTTGCGCGCACCACCAACTGGATCACCCGCTTCCTGTACTCCCTGCGACTTCATTACCTGCCGCTTGTGTCTCGGCCCGTGAATGTCGCAGCCTAATGCCTCATCGTAATAAGGCTCTAATATCTGAACGCCTAAAGCAGCGCCCATTGGAAACTGATACGTAGCCTTGTTGCCGCACCCACATTCGCACTTACGGTCCTTCTCTCTGTCTTCGTACCGTACGAACGCGGTGGATACGGATCCACAAGTGCCACACTTATAATCGTATCTTGGCATTATTTTTTCTTAGATATACTCTTTTTGGTATTGGTCATCTTCTTGCCAGTGCGCGCAGCTTCCTTCTTAGCGGCAGCGCGGCCCTTTGCATCATACGAGTAGTGCTTATTCCCAACCTTAGGCATGAGCTTCCTCTTTCTCAGTACTAGGCTTCTTAAGCATTCCAAGTTCCTTTTCCAAGGAACGGATTCTCAGCTTGCGCTTAAGTGCATGGCGCTCTCGTAGAAGAGTTTCAATCTCCTTATCGTCGCCATCCTCGTCGTCCTCGGCCTTCATGATCTTGCGCTCTATGATCTCAAGCCGAAGCGAGTCCTCGTCAGGCTTCACATGTTCAGAAAAGCCACCAGCCATAAAAGGAATCATCATAAACCACCCCTACCACGTATGGGGAATTGTGGAGTTCTCTGATAGATATCTACTCCCATGCGCTTCAGGGCAGCTAGTTCACGATTGGTTTTGCCCTGATGCTCTGGCTTTAAGGGCATATCGTTTGGATCTGCCGGTCCGCCCCCAGCCGCAGAAAGAGCACCTCCAACGGCACCTGCAACTCCACCAACAGCATCCCTTGCGCCGCCAAGAGCGCCGCCAAGTGCGGCCATAAGTCCACGATTCCCGCCACCGCGAGCCGCATCCTCTTGATTCCCGGCCGCTATAGCAGACGCGGCCCCCGGATCCATTGGACCTCCGCCAAGCGCACCAGCAACTTCTTCATATCCCCTGTGAGGGCTCGGACTCGGAGGTGCAGATGCTGCCAACTTACCAGCCTCGAACTCTTCTGGAGTCTGGCTCTCATAACCCCTTGCCTCAAGATCTGCGGCCGAAAGCGTTGGGCCAGCCCCTCCCGCACGATAGTAATTTGGATTCTGCTCCCTATCTGGGAGAACATGTTCTACTCGACCAGCCGTACCCTGAAGCTTAGCAAGACTCGCTTCAAGCTCTTCTATTCTACGCTGCAATGCAGATGTCTGAGACTCTGGCTCTGGCTCCGGAGCCGGATCAGCATCTCTTGTCACGGCAGGCTTAGCAGCAGGCTGTGTCCCCGACTCAGTACGACGCTTGCTATCACTGGCGAAGTCTCGTGATCCAGAATGAACTTTGCCTTTTCCGGTACTTACCAGACTGGCCGCTGGCCCCTGTCCGGGCTTAGCAGCCGTACCGCGAGTATGGGCCGCACGCCTCGACAGATCAGACTGAGACATGGCTGCCTGTCCTACGGCGGGAACGGTTGGTCCCGATGGCTCTACCTCTGCCGCAATATCCTCTGCCTGAGCTTTTCTCTCCTTTTCCAATTCTTCCGGATAAAGCTCTCGCCTCTTCAGGCGACGACGCCTCTCAGCTTTAATCTTTTCCTCCTTCGATGGCCCCTCTAGCCATTCATCCGCATCATCTACAATTCCCCTGAGTGAGTTTATGATCTGATCGGCAATGCTTCCTTCTCTAATAACACCATGTTCTTTTTCTTTTTTAGCCATTATGCTATCACTCCCGTCTTTCTTTTGTTGCCCTTTTCCATATTTGGCATAGGAACAGGAGCACGCTTCTTGGCCCGCTCCAAAAGTTTTTTGATTTTTAAATGCCTCTCTTGAGACTCCAGAGAATCCACTTGGGCCTGCTCCTCTGGCGTGAGATGCTCTTGAAGTTCTTTTAACTGCTCCAGCAGCTTATCCATTGGATCTTTTGTAGCATCCTCCGGCTTTTTATTTTTCTTCTTAGCCACTATGGTGTCTCCGCATTAGCTGCCTGCTGCGATTCGGTGGGTGCTGGTTGATTAAAGGCGCGAGGGATTGCCGCCTGCCCATCCACGGCTTCTTCTACTTGTCGCGGCGGCCCTTCCATGTTCGGGGCCGCCCTGCCCCCTCCCTGCTGAAATAGATCTGCCCCTCCTACCATTCCACCTCCACCCATTTCTTCACCTCCACCAGCCATTCCCGCCTGCCTGTTACTGGGGTTAAGCAACTGGTCGATTATATTATCCTGTCCGGGCATCTGTGCTCCCGGCACAATATCTTCTGGATTAGGTATATTATACCCGCGACTAAGAAGCTTCCCAGCAAGATCGGCCAGATTCGGCGGTTGTCCATAAACCTGCTGCCATATCCCCGTAAGTCCGGAAAATAGGTTGAGAAGGTCCATCCAGTTTTTGCGCTCCAAGGCAATAGCGTTCGCCTGACTCGCGACATCCATGGAAAAGCGATATTCACCCTTTGCCGTACCCTCATCTACGTTCATCCACATATTCGCTTGCGGGTCTATAAGAATAGCTCGTTCTGGACGGAAGAATACCGTCATCTGCCAAAACTTCCGGGCAGTGTTTACCTGTAGCTGACTCAATAGATTCCCACGACGCTGTTCTCGTGCCGTTGTTCTACGCTCTGAGATAGATGATTCCGTTGCCGTCTGTTCCCCCGGTAGGCTTACAGGCTGTGGTGTGCCTGCGGCCTGATCAAAAAGCTGGCGGATGACGCCCAGCATTTCGCCTTTATCATTGGCGACACTCCCAAATTGGAGCGGCTGGACCGCACTGGGCTTTCCGGAAAGTCCCGGCGCGGGAATGGCGGTCATGTCCGGTGCCGCCAGCAATTCCTCTATAATGTCATCGGTAATAACTTCCCGATCATAGAGCAGTGCGTTCTTCTGCTTTCGTATAACAGATAGATAGGAATCTAATATCTCATGCGCTATGGCTTGAATATTATCGGCGCCAGCAAGGAGCAAGGCGGGCTTTGAGTACCACGTTTCCGATGTGGAGTTAAGTGCGAGTACCTCTACTGGATAGTCGTCTAACGTGGGAATGGGCCACTCATCATCATGTTGCAAGAACTCATCATGGCCTTCGGCCAAGGTGATGAGCATGTTCGCTCTGCGCTTATTCCCTACGGGGAAGTTGCGAGCCCATATCTCCCACCCAACGACCAGTCCAAAGTCATCCTCGTCCGTTACGCCCTCAGGAATATCAGGTGCGCCCTCAAGTCTATCTGAGGGTTCGATGTCGTCTGTGTTTTCGTAGAGGGGGTTTGTTTGGAAATCTTCTACGGGCCGTCTGAATCGAAACGCGATCCATCGAGCATCCCGTATTCCATCTTGCGCGAGGGGATCAACAAGGAAATCTTTGGGCCTCCACCGCATTCCATACGGTGCTTCCCATTCCATTGTTTTATTTACATCTGGATCTTCGCCCTGCTCAAGCATACGCTTGCGGATTTTAATATTTAAGCGTATAGCTTCTTCGCCCGCCTCAGTAAGATCGCCAGATAGCTCTGGGGTCTGCAACCATTGGTTATGGTGTTCAATAAACTGCTCATGATTCTGATCTCGAGATACGCGAGTATCCATTCCGCCAGAGAGCAGGGTGATCTCGTCTTCGGGTGACTCCGCCTGAAATTCCGCTTGTTCGACCATGTCATGAATCTGTTGTTCATAATCAATGGTCCATCCAAGCTTCTTGACTCCATAGGGGCCAAGGAAGGCGTCTAGTAGAATCCTCTCGTCTTGCTGTAGCTGGGACGTTTCGCGGTACCAATAGTCAACGATATGCTTTACCGTCCGCGCTCCAGCTACAGAGTCGCGAGTACGAGGAGTAACTAGAAAAGCAGGATTACGCTCTAAGAGGTTGGCAATGGACTGATCGATCCAACCGAAGATCAGGTTGGCCTTGATGCGCGATATATGCTCTTCGCGATCCCCCTCCTGCTCCTGTCTCTTTTCCCGCTCGGTGGTAGCTTCGTTAAGATATTGTTTTTGAAGCACGTCCGACGCCTGCCAGAGGGGCTCCATCTGCTCCTCGGCATACTTTATCTGTCGCTTCCAATACTCAAGACGCGACTGTTTATCGCTGGGATATGAGGCCATATTTTAAGTAGTCACCCTAAGTTGCTGTGTAGCAACGGTGTATCGATACAAGAACCAATATATAAAATTCGACTTAAGGGGTCAACCCATAACTATCCCGCTTCGTACGGGACGACCCTTTCGTCTTCGCATATGCTGTTGCCAGATCTCTCCCATAGTAGTTGGAGTAAGCGTCTCATCGGGCGGGCGTTCCACTTCTGGCGCGGCCGCCATGTTGTCCATCATGCGCCCCACCAATGACAATGTATCCACCATGTCATCATGTATACCGGCAGGGAACCTGAGCATCTCGTGCATGAACTCTCCCAGCCACGGTTCATTTCGCGGCCAAAAGACCTTGCCCATCGCCATCCTCGCCTGTATGGATCGAGCCCTCGTAGCCTTATCTCTTGTCGAGGAATACGGCTCACGAGCGCAATAGGCCTCCCTCTCTAGCATACGACGCTGAAGGAAGGGGCCGACACTTTTGATAATCTGACCGGACTCCTCGCCCCACCTAATAGGCTTCCATTGGAGCACCAAGTCGCAGAAAGCCTCAACCCACTTTTCTGGAGTTTCTTGTCCTCGCCACATGTCGAGAATATAGATGTTGTGTTCGTCATCCACGCCGACCACAAGGTGTACGGTATAATCCCCTCCATTTGAAGTAACGGCGTAATCCGACGCTCCGTATATGTGGAGATGCCTTTGTCCGAGTTCTCGTTTTTCCAGTAGATCGGCTTTATCAAACTGAAACTCTTCAATCCACTGACGCTTGAAATATGCTCCATCGTCTTCTACAGGCGTTTGCTGGTATAGCGCAGACCACTCACGCGGCCCCACCGTCCTGCGTACCTGCTCCAACATAGGAAGCGGGAACCATTCGGGCCATAACGCCTCTCCTTGATCTCTACCTAGTATATCGGATCCTGTGGCAATAGCCGGGAAATCTACCGTATCCCACTTCTCGCCATCATTCTCCGCCTCAGCTAAAAGTCGTCCTGCGAGGTCATCATCATGCCACCGCGTCTGAATCACAATGAACGCGCACTTAGGTGCCTGACGGGTATAAACAACAGATCTATACCAATCCCAGACGCGATCTCTCTGTAGCTTAGAATCCGCTTCCTCGCGGGACTTGATTGGATCATCGATGATAATAAGATGACCACCACGACCTGTGAGGCCGCCTCCTACACCGGCCGCCCTAAACCCTCCGCCCTGCGTGACAGCCCATCTATCCGCCGCCCTATCCGTAGACTTAATCTCGAGGGTTGGAAAGACGTTGGAGTACTCCTCAGCATTTACTATCTCACGCACATTGCGTCCAAACTCAGATGCGAAGTCCGAGTTGTAAGTGGCGCATATGATTTCTCTTTGTGGGAACCTGCCGAGGAAGTATGCGGGTAGGCGTCGTGAAGCCATCTCCGATTTTCCATGCCGGGGTGGCATGGTAACTATGAGGCGGGTTATATCCCCAGCAATAACCCGCTCCAGTTTTTCCGATAAGAAATAATGATGTTTAGAAGGCTGAAAGTCTGGCTTGGTATAACAGACGAAGTCCATGAATCCCTCTGCCGCATCCTTGCGGCGAATGAACTCCGACTCCAGTTCCTCTATGCCAAGCTCATCAAGCTCTCTGGGGATAGCAGCATTCTCGCTCAAAACGGCAATTCATCTCCCGACTGACCATTGACTACAGCTACGGGCTCAGAAGCCTGACGACCTTCGCCTTTGTTGCTGAGGAAGGTAAAGTCGTTCACGACGACCTCCGTAGTATAATGCGTCTGCCCATCCTTGTCATAGCTCCTAGTCTGGAGCTTACCTTCAATATACAGCTTATCGCCCTTCTTGGAATGCTGCCCTATGATCTCTGCTACCTTCCGCCACGCTACGCAGCGATGCCACTCCGTGCGCTCATTGTTCTCCCCATCCTTGCTCCACGTTTCTGAGGTCGCTATAGAAAAGGTAGTAAGGGGTGTTCCATTGGCATCCTTCTGCTCAGGATCGCTACCGAGGTTGCCTACGAGTATGACCTTGTTAACGCTTCCTTTTCCTGCCATTCCGGTTTTCTCCTTTGGTTCGTACGGTACGGACTATACTGATTCCCTGTTAGGCCACGGACGACTTGAATCCTGCATCTCTATAGTTAAGTGAACATCGATAGATTCTCCCGGTTTGACGGTTTGAAAAATCTTTTGGACATTTTGCATGATAACGAGCCAGATCTGCCTCTCCATCTCCGGACGCATCTGTATCCCAAGACAGATAAGCTTCCTCCCAAGCCAATATATGAATGCCATATGAAATGCCACTACTGCAATGGGCTATGCGTTGAGGGTATATGCGACTCCTGTGAGGCCGCATGTATAGAGATCGTGGGGTGGGACTGCTGGAAGAACTTATCCCCGGTAGAGAAAAGAAGGTTGAGAAAGCTATCCGTGTGGAGCAAGAGAGGGGAAATCGGACTTAAGGATCCTCGCGATATTCCCCAGCATAAGGCCTTTAGACGACCTCAGCCTCAACCTCAAGAGGAGTAGCTCGCTCGCCCTCCTGCATTCTCTTCCGTATCAGCGCCTCAAGCTTGTCCGTTGGGATCTCTCGTACAGAATGAACGTGCTCAACCTCCCCGCCAACCTCCACCAACTGCTTATCGCCCCACTTCTGCCGCCGCGCTCGGGCCAAGGTCCACTGGCGGGCGTTGGTATCCTGCATGGAGGCCTCCAACTGCTTCTCCTCTAGCTCATCAAGCTTCGTCTCAACGCACTCATTCCACATCTCCGCAAACAGCGGGTCGATCTGTCGCTGAGCAAAGACCTTGGACCTAGAGAGCTTAGCCTCTCGGCACGCCTTGGCGATATTCGCCGGCGATACCTGTAGTGCCTTGATAAACACAGCCTGAGCCTGCCGGGATATCTGCGATTCGGGCACATTGGGCGTCTTCATCAAGCCCTGAAGAGAAGTACTCATACCCTATTCCTCTGGCACCGGCACCAATGAGCTATCTGGCATAACAACCTGCAAAGCTTGCACGAGTTCGTCCCATCTTTCATGGGTAAGCAGACAGGCACTATCATGGAACACCTTATCTACCACCTGTATCGCACTCAGATTGTCCATATCCCCTCCATAGTTAGCAATTACTACCCAAGAAGGTACACAAGTTTAGATATTAAGTCAACTATAAAGCTATATAGCATATACGGATACGTGACCGGGTACACAGTATCGTGTATAGGGGGTAAATTGGGTGCATTTAGTAGGAGGGTGATTTTCCCCCCACCACCCAACCCCCGGGGCGACCCGCCCAACCCCTTGCGCTGCAACGACTTACGGCGATTACTTAACAGAGTGTGTTAGGTCGGCGCTAACTCGTTGTGCCGCAGTCACTTAGCGAGATCAGCTAACGGATCATGTTAGGTAATTGCTCTAAGTTGCCAACCCTCGTAAGTCGTTGGGCCCCAATAGCTTAGAGCGATCGCTTAACTGTGCGCGTTAGGTAAATAGTTGGGAACTTTTTCGAGGCTCGGGAGTCAGACGCTCCAGTTTCCGATTGGTTCCAATTATTTTTACGGGAACTTTTTGCGCCCTCGGGCGTCCCGGTATCCCCTTATAACATTATATACTGTTCGGAATCCGAACAAAAAAAGTCAAAAAAAGTCCCTTTTCCCGGAACTATAGAGGTTGCCCGAGAGTCTAACTACCGTAGGTGGTTAGGACGTTGTATGTATCATGTTGCTTTAAGCCGTTCGGATTCCGAACGGTTCACTTCTACCGCGAGGGGGTTTTAGCCGCTATGGCAAAAACACTAAGCAAAACGGAATTGCAAGCGGGAATTGATAACGCGATTTTGCGCGTTATTGATACCTGCGGGGGCGAAGTTGATAGCGCGATTAGCAATGGCTTGCGCGCTGAATACAAGTTGGGTTCGGAGATTTTGAGCGAAAGCGAGAAAATCCACCTCGCGGACGGCGAAAAATTGACGGGTAGCGCGGACGACAAGAAGATCTTCGCCACTATCAAAAAGTCGCGTAATGCGATAGTCGATGGTCTTATCGAATCTGGCCGTTTTGACTTTGGCCGGACTAAGTTCCTTGACGCGGTGCGCGTGGCGGCCAAATTTGGCCCCACTGATTTTGAAAACTTGTCGAAGGAATTCAATAGGACGGCCATTATTGAACTGGCTTCCGTTGCGGACGATAAGGTCGATTCCGCAATTGACGCGGTTCGCGGCGCTCAAGAAAAGGCCGCCGAAAAGGACGCCAAGCCGCCGAATGTCAGAGAGATCGTCAAGGGCTTTAAGCCCACGGCGCGCAAATCGGGTAGCGTGCCCTTTACCGTCAAATTGGCCGATAAGCTGGCCGAGAATATGACGGTTGAGTTTTTCGCCAAGTTGTCGAGCAAAAACGGTGTTGATAAGGGCGCGGCGAACGAAATGCTCAACTGGATCGCCGACGAGTTGACCGATATGGGGGTCGATGTTGAGAATGCCGCCGAGCGGGCGCGCAAAAAGGCTAAGAAGTAGCACCGCAGGGGGCGCGCTTGGACAGGCGCCCCGCTTTTCTCTTTTCTTCTTTTTTCGTTCGGAATCCGAACAAAAGTATCACACCCACACCCACACCCACACCCGTGGAGGATTGTGTATGTTTAATGACGGTAGGCGCGTTATCATGTGTAGCTCTATTAGCTACAACGGCATCGATGCCGAGCTTAACGGTATGAACCTACGCGGCCGCGTCTGGGCCACGTTGGCCGAGCGCGACCACATCCGTAAGTGGGATGCCGGAAAAACTATACTCACCAGCCGTAGCCACAAGATTGTGGAGGGTGAGGCGTTCGTTCAGGTGTGGACGAATAACAACATCTATATTTGCCCGTCCGAGGACTACATACACGCAGAGGAGATGTAGCTTATGCGCCCCCACATCAGCAACCGTAAAGAGATCGATGGCAAGCGGTGCTTCGCGCTCAGCGTGGCCATCTGTAACAAGGATGACCGCCACATCTGGAAACGTGGGTATGCCCACGCATCCAAGGGCAGCAAGGTCCGCCGCGTCCGCCCGGCACACCGCGACTACTTCGTCGCTTAGGGGTCCACGCGGCAATGGATCATATGGATTATTCGCCGGATAGGCTAATGGTAAGTCGCCCCCGAGACCATTGCGGCAATTCGTACACCCGGTGCGACTTCGGACTTCGAGGCAGGCTGTTTCGGAGGACCGAGGCGTGGTTTGGTCGCCACACACCGAGGGGTGCGAGTCGCAAGGGGGAGATCAGGGTTCGAATCCCTGTCCGGCGTAGCAATTGCACACGTTCGTACCGTACGAAGTGTCCACGGATCCACACACCCGTAGCCATTAGGTAGGAGGGAGGGTAGTATCATGTAGTCTCAGGACTATACGCCTACACACCATACACACACCGTAGCAAAACAGAGCGACTCGCTCCACATGCTACCGATGGACTGGCTCAGGGCATAGCACCCGATACAGTGTGACATCAGGCTTACCCTCTGATCTGAATCGCAATGCGACATCACGGTAAGAAGACGTTCACCTACAGCGCCAGTATCAGACGTAGCGAATATGTGGCGAGTCGTTTCTGTGTTCGGATTCCGAATAGACTCATAACAGGGAGATGACATGTCGGACGCTGATTTCATATCTAAAGAAAAGTGTGAGGAGACGGCATTGCTATTAGAGGAGGCGTTGGGCAGGCTAACGCTGAGCGATACCGAGTTCGCACGGTACGAACACCACTACCACATAGCGCCGAAGATACACCACATCCGCACCAACATTGGGCAGGCCATCGCCCTATTGAGAGGGGAGGAATAAATGAGCCGGGACCAGATGCTTGACTTTAAGACAGTGGTGGGTGCCTACCGCATCTACCTGCGAGCAGTGGAGGGCAGCACGCGCCATCGCCAGATGTTGGCAAAGCGCCACTACCGAGAGATGGAACGCAACTACCGAGACACTTGGGGTGTCTGGCCCCGGCACGGCCACCGTATACTGCAATCCGAGCAACGCCACACCAACGCCACACCCGAGCGCCTTGGATCGATGGTAGTCCATGCGCACTTGGAGCATTAGGCATGTTCCACTACACACTCAGTGGCGAGATTCACACTTTATGTGGACAAAAGAAAAAGGTGTGCGCCGACACCCAATACTACACCATAGTTCCGGGCACGCGGTGGGGGTGCGCTAACATACACTCCACCAAGGATAAGATTACCAACCCCAACCTCGTACCTCATTGCGAGGAATGTAAGAAGCGGTCAAAGATTCTCGCACTAAATCCAATTTATAGATAAAATCATTACAAATCCGGGAACTCTCAAGGCTTCTGAGGAGTCTAACTATTGTATTATGATTGTACACGCTCTCATTCGAGAGCATCACCCAGCTGTTCGGATTCCGAACGGCAAAACGAGGAGGTCATATGACCGATCAAGCTGTTACACTCCCCGACTTCGTGGCGGCGGCCGCCGACCGCATCGCAGATGAATGCGCGGACAAGTACAACCGTGCAGACAAGGGACGAGCCCTCGCCAACTACGACTTGGGCACGGCCATTCTCACCGAGGTCGAGAGAGCTAAGACTCTCAACATCGGCGGGGAGACTCGCGAGGCTATCATCGAGGCGATCAACACAACCAACCGCTTCGGTAACTTCAGCCGCACGGTGGGCATGAATGGTGCCCGGGTAGCGGAGGCATTCACACGCTCCACCTACTCCAACCTTGTCACCGAGTTCGACCAGACGGTGGCGCTTGAGTTGGCGTCATTGCCGGAGGGCAAGCGTGGTGAGGCCACGAAACACATCCGCGCCGAGGGACTCGGTGGTCGTAAGGCACGCAAGTACATCAGCACCCTGCGTCCGCCTCGTAAGAAGCGGGCAACGCAGACACCCAAGACCCTGCCCCGACTCCGCGATATCCTGATTGCGGGTGGCTTCAACGATGTAGTCGCTGAGTCAAGGGCAGGAACCCTCTCCGGGGAAGCAGCCATCGCGGCATGCCTCATCGTAGACTCCGCCCTGAAAGAGGTTGGAGTAGAGCTTTAAACCCCACACACATATCCGTTCGTACCGTCCGAAGCTGGGCGGTGCGAGCGGTGGAGGATGTATGCGAGCACGCAGTAAGAGGGAGCGGCGGCACACGCGCACAGTGCATCTGAGACTATTCACAAACAGGGAGGAATTTGAAGATGATGGCAAGACGGATGGCAGGCCCACATCGTGTGGGCTACACGGCACGCCTCACTACGTAGAGGAACACAAGGCCACGCATCCAGACTGCCATGTCAATATATTCGATGCGTCTAAGCGGGTACTAAATCAAGTGGAGCTGATGACTACTACAACTCGTAGCGCCCCAGACTCAACCCTTGCTCTGTGTGCTGTATGTAAAAAGAGGGTAGAGTTGATGTTCTCACTTGGTGGCCTATCGTGATTCACCTATGCGTGCACAGTGGAGACACACCACTCTGCGCCATCGATGGCAAGGAACCAGTGAATGGTCCCGGCGACGGAACCGTATCGCTGTCAGGTGGCCTCGCCATACACTACATACGTCAGCAGGCCATAGACCTACAGACATATAAAGTCCGGGCTTGGAGAGACAACGGGACCATTCCGGGCAGTGTAGCGTCGCGCAGTATATGCAATGGATGTTATAGAAGTGATACCGTGAAGAGATGGATGGCACTCACAACCATGGGGGATTTGTATGGCTAGTCTTATCACACAACCATCGGGCTTCATCGAAAAGACCCAGCGGGCTATATATAACCTGCGACACATAGAGTATTTCATTGGGGATATAGAGCGCGGTGCGAGAAATGGAGATGAGCGTTGTGCTCGATTCCTAAAACAAAACAAGGGTCGATTCGATACCATCGAAGATATCCGCATGGGATGGGTAGATGAGGCCCGTGACATAGCTCGTGCGGTGGAGAGGGATGAGGCCAAGGAACATAATAAGACCCACTGCGATGTTTGTGGTAAGTGGGTGAAGGATATCAAGAGACACAGTCGCACATCCATATCTCACAAGGGCAGACTCAAGGTCATCGAGCTTGACAATGATCCGAACTGGGAGAGAGCGCAGTCCATACAGGATGTATGTGAGATGATCCTACAACCAAAAATACCATCTATTATGGATCCAGATACCCAATGGAAATGGACCCATAACGAAAAGAAAATGTATCATGAGGCCAAGGCGGAGCGCGCTAAAGAGATTGGCGATCTAGTGCTACAACATCCATACGAATATAGCTCCAGTGGGAGGGAGGTCCAGTGGGTTTCTCAAGGAGGTGGTAAATGGTGGGCCAAGCCACACATTGTGCAGTATGCGTCGTTCTTTAAGAGTGTCATGCGTCAGATCAGAAAGAAACACAATAAGCAATATGGAACCTCGTTTGCCATTGTCGAGGACTTCCAGAGCACAGTAGATCCATTCATTCGGAATCCGAACAGCGTTAGGAGTCGCGCCGCACTGCTCGCACTTCAACTCAACCAAGAGGAGGATTAACCATGAGTTTCACAGCCACGGCCATCGCCATACAGACGGGCAACCCAGTACATGTTCAGGGCAACCCCGGCGTGGGCAAGTCGGATATAATGACCCAGTTCGCAGGTGAGGTGGGCAAGCATCTGGAGACACGCATCGCCTCATTGTGCGATCCCACAGACTTCGCCGGTCTACCTATCATGGATAAGAAGGGTGGCGTTGTATACGCCGCGCCTCGCTGGGCCATGAACATATCGGAGCATGGGGGTGGCATCCTGTTCCTCGATGAGATAGGCGGGGCACCACCCACGGTACAGATGGGATTGCTGAGGGTGTGCCTCGACAAGGTGGTGGGCGACCATGCGCTGCCGAAGCGTGACACATGGGTCATAGCGTGTAGCAATCCCACCGATCAGACGCCGGGAGGATTTGACTTCGCGCCTCCCCTCGCCAACCGCTTCTGTCACCTGCCATGGGAGTTCAGCCCACTCACATGGATCAATGGCCTCACTACCGGATTCCCCACACCAGACTTCCCGGTACTCCCAGAGAATTGGGAGGACTTCATACTCGAGGGCAGGACGATGGTGTCGTCGTTCACCAAGACTAGGCAGGAGCTAATCTCCGCAATGCCAAAAGAGGAATCCTCCCGGTCTGGTGCATGGCCGTCGCCTAGGTCGTGGACGGTAGCCGCAGACATGATGGGCGCCGCACGGTCCGTCAATGCTACCGATGACACACTGATGGAGTTGGTAGGTGGATGCGTCGGTACGGGTGCGGCCACGGAGTTTCTCACATACATCAATGAGCTTGACCTACCCGATCCAAAGGATGTACTGGAGCAGGGCAAGAAGTTTAAGTTGCCAAAGGATGGAGACAAGCAGTTCGCCATCCTCAACTCCTGCGCAGCATACACACTACAGAACCTAGACGAAGACAACTGGGTCAAGATGTGGTCTGTCTTAGAGGGTGCCGCTGAACAGGGATCTGTTGATGTGGCCGCCGGTGTATGTCCCAACCTGTCTAAGGCGTGGCAGCGTGACCAGACACTGCCAATAATCGAGAGTGCTATAGATGCATTCATACCCATCCTACAGAAGGCGGGCACATTCAAAGGAGGCAACTAACAGATGAGAGTCAAGGACTACTACGACCTTCTGGTGTGGTCTGACGTTAAGTCCAATAAGTTTTGGGGCATGAGCAATGAAGACATCCGTCTCGTGAAGTATGGGCGCATAGGTAAGAAGCCCAGAACACATCGTTACGCTAATAGCGGGGATGTAACACGAGTCATGACGGACAAAATATTTAAAGGCTATATCTATGTGCAGAAGAATGATATAGCAGGTGATCACACATGTTGCGAGGGCTCTGACACTATCGTAACCCGTGACGTTGCAGAGGGTGATCGTGGACCCACGTTCCATCTGTGCTTGGGGTGTGGGTCGCGCATAAACCACGACGACGAGCAGGAAAACTTCAATCGCTTTATCAATCAAGCATTGCACCGCCGTTCGTACGGTGCGAAGGGAGATAACAATGGCTAGGGACTTGGAGATACACGAGAACATACGAGCCGCACGACTGGCCGCGTGTCACAAATGGCCCTATCTATCCACTGGACTATGGGCAATGAACATCATACCGTCCACCAAGTGTGAGAGTGGTGGGCACCCAACGATGGGCGTCGATAAGTACTGGCGCCTTTACTACCATCCGGACATCATAGAGCAGTGGGACATACCCACCATACAGGGTGTCCTATATCATGAGGTCATGCACCTACTGAGAAGGCATCACCTGCGTTGCGAGAACATGCAGGCTGATCCCTCTCTGGCCAATGTGGCTATGGATGCAGAGATCAACGATGACTGCATAGAGGACTGCCTATCGAATGCACAGAACAAACCACAGGCCAAGCTTCCAGAGGGAGCCATAACCCCACAGTCTCTTGGCCTTGAGCCCAACCTTCTATGGGAGACGTACTATGCCGAGCTTCTGAAGAATGCTGAGGAGGTTAGTCCCGCGAATTACGGTGGGTCTTCAGCGGATGGCAAGCAGAGAGAGTGGGAAGACGGATCCCCTGAGGAGGAGGGCAACCCCAGCGGCGTCACACTGGGACGATCCAAGATGATAGACCGCAAGATTGCTGAGGATGTTAAGCAGGAGGCCAGCAAGGGCAGGGGTGACATTCCGAAACACATGGAGGTGTGGGCCGACCACATACTCGAGCCGATTATCCCATGGCAAAAGGAGTTGCGTGCCGCCGTCAAGTCTGCATACGCACACGCCGCAGGACAGACAGACTACACATACAGGCGACCCGCTCGAAAGCAGGCGGCCTTTGGCGACATAATCGCTCCCTCTATGTACTCCCCTATACCGAGGGTGGCGGTTGTTGTTGACACCTCCGGGTCTATGCTTGGGGGCGAGCTTGAGATGGCCATGTCTGAGGTCAAGGGAATATGCAAAGCATGTGGGTCACAGTCATCCGATCTGTATGTGATTGCATGCGACTCTGAACCTACCAAGGCACAGAAGGTATTCCGCACCAATGATATAAATCTATCCGGTGGTGGCGGAACAGACATGGGCGTAGGTATCAAGTCTGCCGGTGGTATACGGCCACGCATAGACATATGTATTGTACTGACGGATGGCATCTGCCCGTGGGGCGAATGGCACCCACCATTCAAAGTCATAGGCGGTATCGTAGGCAACCACAATACGGATTCGTGGCCAATACCTAAGTGGGTGAAGCCCATACGGATATCCAATGAGTGAAGATAAATACCCTGATATTATACACATCAGCACGGACCCCATGTACACATATGGAGGAATGAAGAACAAGTCACTACCCCTATGTATGAAGGGGAACCCCATGGACGTAGGATCACTTGAGATGCACTACGCAGGGGACTTATATAGGGACGATGGAGAGGCACCATTCCCCACCTACAGCTTAGTAAACCTATGTGATGGCAAGGGGTGGTGGAAAGACTTCAAAGGTACTTGGTGTAAGGAGTGCTACTCAATAGCAAGGAGGGAGAGCGATAGGATTAAGGCGATGCTCGCTCTTGGAGACATATGATGCACATCGGCAAGCGGGCAGCTATAATGTCATTCATGGGGTGCAATGGACACTCCAAGCACATACTGTTGGTAGATGGACTGTTTGAATGGAAGGGCGCTGATGGGTCCGTCGATGACCACTGGGATCCAGATGGCGTTCCACCAGCGAGATGCTTGTGCGGTATAGAAACTTCACCCCAAGAAAAGGAGGCTGTGTGGATAAGCCTCATCCCAACAGATGAGGACTATATTATTGGTATCACACGATGGCTCGAGGAGAATGCGCCATCAGATATGTGTAAGGAATGCGTAGAGAAGGTCACTCGGATGGAGCAGATGGTTGCTCTTGGTGGTCGGTGACAATCCTTACCTGAAACTCTAACCGGAGGTCACGCCCCTCGTGATTATAATCAACAGCATCTATGAACTTACCCTCGCCCTGCTTCATGAGATCCACAGCGCGTCCGGGTATCTGTTCTATAAGGGAGTAGAGTGTCTTAGTAAATTCTGCCAGTGGATCTGGTCCATTCGTACCGTCCGAAGCTGCGGGGAGAGATGCCCGAAGCTCCCTCACCGTCATCTCATTGGCCTGACAGGCGTCGAGCCACTTGTCCTGTTCCTCTTCACTTTTCCCCAACAACATACGGTAGTGTGACCATGAGATTCTATAGTCACCCGCATTCTCTCTTCGCCTATTCTCTGGGAACGTCTTGCTTACCATGGAATACTTCACAAGCGTTCCATATTCTAGGCCGGTCATACTCAGGGCTTGCGAGTACTTCTGCCCGTATGCCTGCTCGCCAAAGTTGAGCCAATCTCCTATGGCAAAGGGCATGAGGTCATGCATCTCACACAACACCACGCCATCCTTAGCCCACGACTCATAGTCTAAGTCTGCATTTGGACTATACGACTGGACGCCGAATCGAGAGGAGAGACTACTCATGCTTTTTCTCCATACTGATGTGTGAACAGGTCACCCGGTTGGCAATCTAATAGCGAACACATTCGCTCTATGGTGTGGAAGTGTACGGCCCGGTGCTTGTTGCGTGCTAATCTACCGAGCACCCATGGTGTTAGCCCGGCCGCCTCTGCGAATGCTTTACGAGAAGGGTATCCCTTCTGTCGCCATAGATCATCTACATGACAGTGTATCACGTTTAGTTCCTGTTAGAATATAAAACCCGGTGAGAGCATGCTGTAGGTCAGGTACAACATGCTTCCCACCGGGCCACCATGAGGAGGATTATCCCGTGAAGGATACATTAAATATATACACAATATCGTGGGCGTCAACCTAAATTCTCTCTTGACTTTTGATACACAACCTTGTATATTCTAAACCACCGTTCGGATTACGAACGTAAACCACGAGGAGGAACAATGAACGAATCAAACCATGAGGCATTACTGCGTGAGCTAAGGGCTCCATTCCCACGGGACAAGATTAAGTTCCGACCCGGCGCCACAACTGCCGACAAGAAGAAGGGATTGGCCCTTGCCTATGCGGATGCGCGCACATTTCAGGACAGACTTGATGAAGTGTGGGGCATAGACAACTGGGAATCCCACTGCGTAACGAATGAAGGCGGGTGCATATGTAGCATCACCCTTCACTTCCACTTTGATGACGGCACATCGTACGCACGTACGAAGTCTGATGGTGCTGGCGCTACTGATGTTGAGGGTGAGAAGGGCGCCATCTCTGACGCCTTCAAGAGGGCGTGTGTTCAGTGGGGGATTGGCAGGTACCTGTACAATCTACCCGACATGTGGGTGCCCCTGAAGAACGGCCGATACATCGACAATCCGGATGGGATCAGGCTACCAGACTGGGCATTGCCATCCGGCACAGACACACCCAATGACGACGCGCCCGTCGCCGCAACGACAGAGTCAACGCAATCCATGTTAGATGACGAAGACCCAAGACTAAAGAGGATGGTTGCCATATCTCTTAGCATACGCAAGGAGTTTGGCGACGGGGCGGAACACCGTATAGAAGGGTGGTGCAAGTACTACGGTGTAGACTATCGTGGGCCCAAGGGATTCCTTGACGTAGAGCCCATACACTGGAACACTAGGGATGAAGCACTTAAGCACTTGATACGTCTGCAAGAAGAACTCAACGGGTAAGGTGTGAAATCCACATTCATCGAGCGTGCGGTAAGTTCGTCCAGTACGAAGGGACGGACTTACCGCGTGGCCCGCTTTCCTAATGGGAAGTGGAAGTGTACGTGCCCGGACTTCTGGTACCGGTCCAACTCCAACCCCGAACACACATGCAAGCACATAAAGAAGGAGATGGAGCGTGTGTGATGTGCATGTTTTTTAAAGATTTACAACTTTCATTACACATCCCCCTTGACTTATTTAGGAGTATTGCTTATATTTATAGGGTATCGTCAGACTATGCTTCGTCGTGAGAGACTGAGCAGTGATATGGTCTGCAACCATTATAGCCCCGAGCTTCCGAGTCCCGTTATTTCTGGTGGGACTTCTCTCACCGGAAGTTGCGGGGCTTTTTTTATCCAGTACCGTTCGCACGGTGCGAAGCTGGAGACAGTATCTCGCTGGGAAGGAGATCACCTGCTGTCAGGTATAGGCAGCACGAGGATGGATGCTATTGGATTAGCTGAAGCGCCCGTCCCGAACCAACCCTTGTCGCTCCATGTTGTGGGCATCATGGCCGGGCACTCGCACAACGGACAAGGGGATGCTAAGGGATCCTATCAACGATACCGTGGCTCCGAGTCACAGATCGAGAGGGGGTGGGTATCCCGCTCCTTCTCTGCCTCCACCGTTCACCAAGTCACAGGTATAGCCAATGAAGATTAAACTGCAAACTGCAATATACGACACATGTCCGAGGTGTAAGGAAAGGCAAAAGATACACTCCTACTGCGCGCCGTGTCAGAAAGAGGTTAGTGCCGAGTGGTACGCCAAGAACAGACGTAAGACCTTGGATAAGAATAAGAACAGGAGCAAGGTCATACTCAAATACCTAAGCGACTACAAGTCAGAGAGTGGGTGCAGTAAGTGTGGGTATAACGAACACCCATGTGCTCTTGACTTCCACCATGTAGATGAGAGTGATAAAGAGTTTCCCCTAAATCTCGCGCAGCGTAAGAGATACGGAATGGCGCGAGTAAAGAAAGAGGTGGCCAAGTGCATAGTCTTATGCGCCAACTGCCACCGCATACACCATCATAAGGAGGAGAGTAAAGATGCCTAAGAAATCACGCAGAGGCCGCAAGAAGATTAACATAGAGTTGGAGAACCTACGAAAGCTGAGGGATAGGGGACTTAGCAATGTGGAGATATCTGATATATATGGATGCTCTGTTGGTACTATAGCCAATAGGGCCAGAGAGTTTAGACTCGATGGGGAGTTGAAAGCCCTGAAGAGCGGAGGGGCACACGTAAAACACCTGCCAAAAGAAGATCTATTAGAGCTATCCAATTTTATGACACAGAGAGAGATGGCAAAAAGGTTTGGTGTGTGCGTTGCTACCATAAAAAGGAGGATGGAGGAATATGGATTACCGCACGAGATACAGCCATTGGCCGACAGGATACGATCCGACGTCACTGCACTGTCGTTCAATAACACACCAGAGCAAATAGCCGATCTATTGAATGTGTCCGAGAATGCAGTTAGATCATGCTGCCGCAAGCATTCTATACGATGCAAGAAAAATGCCTCGACTATAGTGAGTAAGAACGAGGCCAGACGTAATGCAATAGTTGCACTCGTTGGGCAATGCAATTGGTCCAAGACCGAAGTATCATACGCCTTCGGTATATCTAGAGAAAGGGTCAGGCAGATAATATCACGCGACCACATGAAGGAATCGTCCGACATAGATCACAATAGTGAGGACGAGTAATGTGCCTCGTATGCCATGAGGATATACATCCCGACAACTCATTCTGCAACTCATGCATAGACGCATTAGGTGTTATATGCGAGAAGAATGATTACAACTTCATGCATGTAGTAATGGGATCACAACCCAGACCAGACCCAGAGCATAGGATGAGGCCACTATGGGACTTGGCTGTACATGTAAACTTCGATGATGATTCAGGTGGAGAGGACAATATGGACTTCGGTGCCAAGAGAGCGTCAATAATAAACCGTATATATGGTGACGAGATTCGTACCATCCGAACCATGACAACCTTAGCCAAACTTCAATCACAATGACTAGAAAGGTGGTGAAGAATAGTGCAGAGATGGTGGCCGCTATGTGCGGAGCAGGCATTGACCCTGAGCACGCAACAGAGTTGAGAGGCACTGCTAAGCAGGGGATGGCTTTAGACATGGCCCCACAAGACTGCCAATTACTACTCATCGTAGATCCAGATGACCACACTAAAGACCTCACATTCGTACCGTTCGAATCGGAGGAGATACGCCTGTCAGGAGGCACTCCAAAGAAGTACGACTACACATGGTCCAAGCGACAGCAGCAGGATCGACAAATGGAAATGAGGAGGAAATATGGAAAGTAGTACAGCGGTACCTGCTCCAGAGGAGATGGATCCCAAGGAGTGGGAGGTAGTAGGCGATGGCAATCATGAGAAGGATGAGGCTCTGTGCATGTATGAGGAGAAGCTCGCACAACTACAGAAGCTATGCCCCGAACTTAAGGACGCCGCCAAAAAGGATGGCGACATTACAACTCTATGGGCTCTAGCTTGTCTTGCCAGACTGGTACAGGCTGACGATGATTATAAGTATGAGATATCTCTGGTAGCCGACGCCTTAAGACAGAGGCTTGTTAGTGGATATGTCGGTGACTCAAAAGCGGTAAGGGACTGGCTAGTCCACATGAACCCACCGATATACCAGAGACTTCTAAAACTATACCTCAACCCCATGCAGGCTAAACACCTCAAAGACTCACTCGTAAGATACAACTTTCAGAAAAGCACGAACGGATATTATTACGCATACGAAACACCACACCGACTCAGGTTCTACGAAGACACCGTGAAGGAATACCAGCTATCAACAGATGAGGATGACAATGAGCGAGGAAATGATACTGAAGAAGGGGGAGATATATAGGGTGTGGGATTGCCCTATGTGTGGCACAAGAGACTATGAGCATATGGAGGATGGCAAGAAGACTCATTGGGATGTGATACACATACATACACCGCAGTATAAATGGGTTAGTCACGGCCCTCGAGAGAAGCACAAGGTCGGGCTAATAGCCATTATACAATACAAGGGGATACACTAAGATGCCAAAACAGAAATACGGATCACAAACAAGAACACATGGTAAGTCTGGCCGGAATATCCCTGACTTTGTTTCAGGTCAGTACATGGCAAAGCTTCCACGACATGAGCGACGTAGGCGCGAGCGAGAAATGAAGAAGGCTAGGGGCACAAAGTGACAAACACACCTTGGCATAGCAATGAGAATTGCGTTAAGACACTGTCCGATATACTATCACTACTGCCAAAGTTAAAAGCAGAAGGATCAGTACAGTCCTACGTAGCTACCGATAGTTTGATACGAATACAACTGGCCGTTTCGAGCACACGCAAGAAGAGATGGTGGCATCGTTCGGATTCCGAACACAATTGAGAAGCAGGAATGGGGGGTAAGGACAAAAGGGGTATATGTTGGGGACAATATACACCTCTGGCGTGCGCGTTTTCTGGGGAGTGAGCGCGTACACTTGTGGATAGGCTCGGGAAATACTCGAGCCGGGGAGCCACGAGTCTGACGTAGCCGCCCTATGTTAACCTAAGGGGGAGGCTGCTGCACTAAATTATAAGCCATCAGGCAAAACAAGGGTGCAGTAGTATCCAGACATAGGGAGGGCCGTAATCGTCAAGCCCCCCATTCCTGCCCATTGACATGTCAATACATAATGTCTTATATTCTCTCATAAGGAGTTGTAGCTCATGGAGATACGGACGACGCCAAATAAATCGAGAGCCTCTAGAGATGTATCTACTGTAGACACTGTCATAATACACTACACTGGATCGATGTCTACAGAGGGTACCTTGTCATGGTTTGACAATCCAGATGCAAAGGTATCCGCACACTACGTCATCTCAAGGAGTGGTAGGGTCTTCCAGTACGAAAACTGGCGCACCGTTCTATGGCATGCCGGGAAGTCGGAATGGAACGGAAGGAGTAGCCTGAACCGAACGTCCATCGGAATCGAACTGGTAGGCACCTACCACTCCGGATTCGAGGCTAAGCAAATGGCTGCGCTGTGGGAGGTTCTTAGAGACCTGTACCGAGACCTACCTATTCGCTACGTATTGGGCCACGAGCAAGTGTCGCCGGGCCGAAAGACGGACCCCGGACCCAACTTCAACTGGACGTATCTAAGGACACAAGGCGAAGCGGATAACGTCCCGGGCTTAGAACGAGTTGGCCCCTATGCAATACAGCCACTCGAGAAAGAGGAGCCCGTAGTAGCATCACACGAGGAAATGCCATCGGGAGATGATGGAGAGATAGCACTCGACGCATCTTTTGATGGACTCACCAGTTCCTCTATATGGGAGAAGATATCCAAATGGCTGACGAGATCTTCTTAACAGAGCGTGATAGCACCATAGGCAAGCTCATGATATATGTTCACCCTGCCAGTCGCAGGCGTGCCGAGTCTTATGCAAGCGAACAAGCTCCAAGCATAGACAGCATCATATATGAGCGCGAGGATATGGATCCCACGACATTCTATGTCGTAGACCATCGCTATCCATCTGTCACGAGCCATTCTTTTTAATGAATAAAAAGGCGACACAACCGGGGAGGGTATGTCTGTGCCTGCACAAAAACCTGCGTCTCAATCCGAGATACAAGAACTTCTGGAGAGTGCAATAAAGCGTGTGAACGATGTACGGTACATGGAGCTATTTACCCAGTATGATACAGACGATGATCCAGAAAACTTTATGCCCCACGGCAAGCGGCTAAATGTCGAGGGCGTACACCTACGACTAGATCAACACAACTACCCTGTAGATATTGACCCACGGCTAACGCTATGTGGAAAGAATGCTGATGCAGAGAACCTATGCTTCTACGTGACGGAACCCGGATCTCGATATGATCTTCCCACAATGATAGACCTAAAGGAGACGTGTGATGATTGCAGGTCCAAGGCCAAAAACATTATCAGGATGATCGCATTAGCAGGAACATCGGTATAGGTCAACGGTCCAGTGGGGTTGCGATGCCCTTCACTTGCTGGACACATTGCGGCGGACCCCACTCCACTGGGTCCGCCGCAATGTTATTCGCACCGTACGAAGTGTCCCCGTGTCCATAACAAGGAGGATTGTATCTTATGAGCGAGTCAGAGAAGTTGCCCAACCTAGCAGTGCATAGCGAGGAGGGGAAGAAGTATAAGCGAAATGAAGATGAGACATCTGATAGGATATGTGCAGCACTAAAGTGTGAGGCAGGTCAGTTCGGATTGGACACCGCACATTCAGATAGGATCTTCTTTAGAGATGGAGCGTGTAAGTGTATTGCTGAGATAAAGTCTCGGAATATGAGTATGGAGCAGTTGAAGAAGTTTAAGACCTACCTCATATCTAATTCCAAGTTAGACTATGGGGAGGAGTTGAGCAGGATGACGGGACTACCCTTCTACCTGTTCGTACGACTTATACCAGATGACGTTATAGTCTACTGGAATATCTTCAACAGGCATGGGAAGAGGCTTTTTGTGTACACGGCAGAGCACACCGAGACACAAGCCACATGTGAGGGAGGTACCGCCAATAGGAAGAACGCATTCTTGCCGATAGATAACATGCTAAAACTAAAGGAGGAGTAAATGCTACCCCGTGAAGAGATGGTGAAGAGCAAAAAGCGCAAAGAGTTAAAGCGGCCCCTATACTACATAAGGACAGGGTACGCAGCGGAGGCCGTATCTCGTCAGCAAATATGGATCGTTGATTCCGATAACTATGAAACAATTGCCATATCAGACACCGGTGGCTATATTGACTCCGAGGAAGAGGAGTGCTTCCCCTCTCTTGAGAGTATGTTAAATGCCAAGCACGACAAGGTACGACACCCCATACTCCGATCTAAGAACCTACTCATGTCTCCAATATTTGAGCAACTAGAGAGGCGACTGTGTCTAGATCCATACCAACAAATAGACGCCGGAAGAAGAACAAGTACGGAGCAAAGAAAGTAGAGATAGGCGGTTACAAGTTTGACAGCAAGGCTGAGGGTGAGAGGTACAAGTATCTCAGGGATATAAAGGTGGACGACTTAGAGCCACATCCCAAATATGACTTGCATGTCAACGGAGTTAAGATCGGTACGTACAGTCCGGACTTCCAGTACACAGTCAACGGAGAGTTGGTGGTTGAGGACGTCAAGGGGAGGGCGACCTTAACCCCACTCTACCGTTGGAAGAAAAAGCACATGCTAGTAGAGCACGGAATAACCGTCAAAGAAGTATACTACAACTACAAGAAGAAGAGCTTCTACACCAAGTAAGCCTACCTAGTGCCCTCCAGTTCGTCTTCCAACCAAACATTAACACCTATGGGCACCTCATGCCTGTCGAAGATCCACTGGAAGGCCACCCTCTCCTCCGACATAATCGCATTCTGCTCCATCCACTGACTCAATATATCCTGTAGAGCCATACATGACAGGTACATGACAGGGCTTGGATCGCGAGGACGACTGCCCTGATCAGTGCTTGGATCTTCCATGTCCACCCTATAGTCTAGTAAATGTCTTGGTCCAACGCCCACGCTTATTGCGGTGAAAGGGTATAACGACAGGATCACCGCCCCACGAATCAAAGTAATGCTCATGAACCCAACTCCACCCATCGCCAAGGTCATACAGTGCATTCATATCACTTAGCATCGATACTGGAAGCTTGGCGCTCTTGGCCTTGCGAACAGGGAGATCGTCATGATTCCCTCTCGCTATAACCATCTGCGGAAACAATTCCTTTAAGTCATGGGCGTTACTCTTAGCAAGAAGGTACTCATCCTCCTCACTCAGGCTATCACCTTCAGACTCATGGTAGCTGGGCCTGTGATTGTCGAATATATCACCCACGCAAAAAACTCGCTCGGGATTATAGTAATCACTTAATGACCCAAGGAAGTCGAATGTATCTTTATGATGGTAGGGGAAATGTATATCGGGCAATATGAGCGTGTTCCCCTGATCACTTACAATCAGTCCGCACCCAAGTATGGGAACCTTAAAAACCTGACTTCTACCATAACGAGCAGCAGAGGATTCAGGGTCCATGAGACAACCAACACTCATAGACCACCGACTCTTCTTCACATCTCCAAACCACTCAATCCCAAAGTTGCCGTGGTAGTGCCCCTGCACCGAGTGGTGCGAGAAGCGCATGGCATTCCTAAGTGTTGACGATGAGATCGAGTGGACCATTAAGCAGTCATCACTCACTATGTCCCTCGCCGCAGTTCGTACTGTGCGAACTATATCCTACCTACTGTCCCGACGCCGCCTCCTCTTGCGACGACGCGATCCCTCCTTGGACACCGACACAGGCTTAATAGGCTCACCAGAAATAACCCCCTCATCCCTCAATCTCTTCTTGACTCGACGTAGCACATCCTGCTGTTGAAATGCCTTACTACGAGCAATCTTCTGCTCATCTATAGGAACAACGCGAAGACCAAGCCCCTCACTGGACAGCCTCTTAAACCCCTCACCCTTCTGGGTATCGGTAACCGCTCTATCAATTTTACCAAACGTAGGAACTGCGGTGCGAGCTAAGTTCTCAAACTTCTTCGACGCCCCAAATAGCTGACCAAGAACACCCTCACCGGGTTCGCCAATATACTTCTCAATTGGCCTGTCCGTAAATAGTGATTGAGCGTGCTTGGGATACCACTCAAAAGGCGCCTTAATAAATGGAGTAAGACCAGACGCTATTTTCCCTGCTGGATCACTTAGCGTATTGAACTCCTGAAATGGTAGATCGGGCACAAGGAACAGCGGCTTCTCATTATACAGAATTGGAAGCCGCACTGCATTTGTCTCACTGAAATAGTCTGGACCCTCTACATGTTCCCAGTCCTCACTATATGCCTCAACGAAGTTCATAAACTTTGGAGCAACTGAATAGCGAGCGGGATCCTCAAGGACTGCCTGCACTTGCAGAGGAGCGGACTTACGCATCCAAGTATAAAAGGGAATGACATTGCGAAGCCATCTCTTCTCGAAGTCCGTTATCTCGTCATAGTCGAGCAAGTATTTGAATACGGAATTAGCCGCATTGACATCGCTCTCACCCTTCTTGATCCTATCCAAAAACAGGGCCGCACGAGAGTTATTCTCCATAGCCCTGCCAAACATATGATTACCTCTCACAAGCGGGCTATCCCTGCCAAACCACTTCTTTAATACATTCGCCCCAGCATTCACGGCGTCGGGCATGATGGTGTTTCGGGAGTCGCCTACGGTATTTATGGCGGCTGCCGCTATCTCGTGCTCATTGACCCTTTTGAACAACCTGTCCATTACAGCGCGAATCTCAGGAGTTATCTCTTCAGGGGGAACCGTCTGATATACATTCTCCAGCTTGGCAGCCATGTCGCTAAACACATCCTCCATACCCCGCACCGGTGACGATCCCTCCATCACATACGACTCAAACGCACGAGCGAACTTCTCCTCAGCCCCCCGATCCATAACCCTCTTACTTGCATCGTCACCAACGAAGTCAGAGAGCGCCTTCATATCAGCCCTGCCCATATCCCCTTCAAGGCGGAACAGGTGACCCATCTCATGTATTAGAGTCGATGCGTTCTGATTGTCCCTATGTAGGCTTATGACATACTGGGATTCCTGCAATGGAGTACGTATGGCGTCGCGTACCGAACGACCATCTGAGTCGTATAGGTCAAGGATATTCCCATCGCTGTCCCGTATATCTATTCCACCACGAATAACCCTATCGTGTTCACGCTGAAGTAGGTCACCACCTTTTCTACGGACGCGCTCAAACACCGCATCGGTAGCCGTAAGTCGCTCCGAACCGGGGGTGTTTGTACTAGCATATCCCGGAGCATCTGTAAACCCAAGCCTCCTCAATACCTTGGCAAGTTTCGGGTTTACGACGTAAACTTCGGGAACAAGAGTCGGGTCAGACTCCTTGAGTTCAGAGAATTTATCGGTAACACCATTAACAATATTTCTGAATACCCTCGTATCGGAATGCCTGTCAGCAAAAATATCTACCGAAAACTTTGAGGCCGTGGAGCCATCAGCGTCCCCATCAAACCGAGGCAGGCGATAGCGCCCGCTCATAGTCCGATCGCTGCCACCGGCAGGTTTCATAGTCCAATGGGCAGCGCCCATACCACCGGAACCATCGGTAGCATAAACGATCCCCTGAGGATTATGGCCAGCATCTATCCCACCCTCATCGATAAATCGTTCCATCTTTTCAAGAAAGGTGCGAATGAACGGACGTTCAGGATACCCACCCCTATTTTCCCAAAACTCCTGCGTGCGGGCATCCTGCTTTGAGACATATATAGCCGTCGATTCAGCTAATTCATTCTTGAACTCATCCAAGGATTCTGCTGCATTGGTATCAGCGGCATCTATATAACGACCCTCAGCAATCCCGTCTTGAAAGAGGCGCCCACGCCTCTCATACATCTCGAAAGTCTTATCACTGGGAACGATAACTCTCTCACTTCTGTCAGACTTTTTAACAAATCCAAATAGGTTCTCGAGCTTTTCGCGGAGCTTGTCATTTATCACGGTTAGCTCTGCCCGTAGCTCGGGGTTGGCCTTCCGCTCTCTCATAAACAAGTCCACTGCCGCACGAGACAGATCCCTAAAGTAGGGCTTATCCTTATCTCCCGGAGACACTACAATGTCAGCTTCAAACACTTCCTCAAGCCCACGCACCGTCTCCGAAGCGATGCGCCATTGCACTGCCCCACCAGATGCAGGACGACCCCACCTGAAATTGGGGTTCTTTTCTGTAACTTGCTTTGTTATAGCGCGAGCTGCTTCCTCTGAGCCCGGGTGAATAATGATACCCGATCTAGGTATTATCTCAGAGTCGTCTCGTACGGTACGAATCGCCTCATTTATGTTATTGGCAAGACCATCATTGACCCCACGCATCGTATCGGCAAGGTCCATAGCATTCATCTCGAAATTCTCATCAGAGCTTGAGAGGTTGATCAGACCGGGCTGCTCCCGAGCAACATCTTCCTGATAAAGAACATTAGCCCCCGGCCTGCCGCCTACTCGAGGAATGCCTCCATATGCACTATCGGCCCAGCGCGTCTCAGACAAGCCCCCATGTGCAGCCTCTGAATACGCAGCCATCACATCTGAACGTTCGGCCGAACCTTTTGCAGACTTGATCTGCTCTTCGAATGTGAACCCCTCTATCAGCGGAGCATCACTGGGAAAGTTGTGAACCTCCTCGCTCAACCTATTAAGCTCAACATCCGAGAACTCTTTTGCAGACTTCCATGTCCCTATCTCACTAGCAAGGAAGTCACCCTGCCTCCACATCTCCACATTAGCATGTGGCCAACCACGACCAAGGACAGCGGCAGCACTGTCCACCATATCTATCTCACCACCCTCAGCGGCTCGCATCATGTACCCACGAGCCTTGCCATCAAACCATAGTGCGGCCATGACGTCATCGGGACTACGGCCCAAATGCTTTGCTATCTGCGCTACTATATGCTGAGCATACCTATACTGAGCATGGTTCCCACGATCAGCAAACCCAAATCCCTTACCTGTTCGGAATCCGAACACACTGGCCATTATAGTGTCATTGACAACAAAGGGGAAGAAGTCCGACCTAGATCTATGCATCACATCAAATGCGAAGTTGGTAGTCTTAGTCCCACCCTTTAGTACGCCTACTCCAAAGTCCTCGCGTGCCGAATCATAGAAGTCAAAGAGGCGTTTCATCTGCCCAACCCCAGCCTCCTTGCCCATTATTTGCGTAGGCACCTCCTCTGGACCCATGCCACCCTTGGCATTGCGAACAATCATGGGCTCAGAGTTCATCCACTTCATAAAGTTTTCCTGACCCCACTTATCCCCACTGCGCATCCCCTGACGTACCCGACGCATCACGAATGCCGCCTCAGCTAAGTTCTGCTCAGTTAGCTTTCGTCCCGACAGTATGGCAAACACATTGGCAAACTCAGGCATATTCTCCCTGCCAACAATGGATGCCATGTTTTCGCCAAAGTCCTTATACCAGTCTCCGAAATTCTCATCACGATAAAGGACTTCCTGAGCCCTACGCATAATACGCTTAGGATCTACAGGTACAGCGCCCTCAGGGTATATGTCATTCCAGATCTTATTACCATCGCGGCCACTCAGTCGAAAGTCTCGACCATTTACTATTCTATTCTTAAGGGTGTCGGCAGATGGGATGCGGCCACTACTAAACGTCTTGTGTAAAACATTCTCTAGCTCCCCATAGATGTGACCCTCAAGCTCACCAGCTTCCATATCTGCGTGACGAAAGATCTCAGTGCCACCACCTTCAGACTGAGGCAGCGTAACCCACATATCTGGCCCATCGGGCGGCATCTCCTGAACATGCTTATTGTGCCACCACTCCTCAGGATCGCCGCCGTGGGCAAGGGATGAATGCCGCGCTCTAGCATTCATAATGGAAGCACCGAGGCGAGCCTCGTCTTCTCCAGCGCCAGCATCCATCGCATCTTGCTGAAGTTTAGCGGCACCCCTTGTGAACGTATGCCGGTTCATGGAAACCTTGGCAACGTTATCAATGCCAGTTAGTAGAGTTTGTTCAAGCTCCCTAGGTAGATCCTGATCAAATAGCCCGGATGTCATCACCGCACGACTGTTGGCTGTTTCGTGTAGATTATCCACCGTCCACATCTTGCCATTCTTGTCTGTAAACAGCACATCCTTACCAGTCTTCTTCCCTATTGTCTTTTCTACAATCTGTCTGGCAATCATCGGAAGCTTATCTGTACCGCCAGCCTGAACAGCCATGGCCTCCATGTATGTTCGAGGATCCTGAACGCCAGCAATAAAGTTCATAAATAGATTGCTGTGCAGATTGCGCATATGATACCCGGGCGACAGGAGCGCATACGACTTCCACAAGGACTGAACAGAAGACACCTTGCCCATGAGTCTATGCAGAGAATTGCTGTCGTCGTACAGCCTGCGACTCATTATTAAGTCATCTGAGAATGCTTTGGGAATCCAGTATAGCTGAGAGTTGTGATCTCCATACTTCCTAAAGTTATCTATAACAGCACCAAACTCATCGCTACCAAGGTCAATCTCACGAAGTCTCTGCGGATCGAATAAGGTATACCCCATATCCTCGTACGTTTTTCGATACTCAGGGTCCATGAGCATCGAGACATCGTCGGTAACGCGACCGCTGCTGCGCATCGCAACGTCTGAATTAATGGCCAGTGGCCTAGCGATCTCTGGATTCTTTAACCATGTATCCAGCATGCGACGAGTATTGATCTTGGCATTGGCTTGTATTGCATGCTTGAATGTGGACTTGCCGATATCCATCTCAAATGGGATACCAGCCGCCGCTGCCTCAGCAGGGTCTTTGAATTTGCGCAGAGCCTCCACGCCACGAGCTTCTTTCATTGGCTCGATATTGACATCCATCTCATCGAGCATGTCTGTAAGCTGTTTATTATTCTTTACCACCTTCTGTGCCCACTTTAAACTCTCCCCAGTAGTTGGGAAAACCAGTGGAGCGTGATGACCGCCATGCTTTGCCAACTCCCATGGATCAAGTTGGATACCCGCCTCTTTTTGCGCATACCGTATCTTGTCATGCTCAAGCTTTATATCCTTGGCCCTCTTAATAGCTCCCTGTATCATCTCCTCATCAACGACGCCATCGGGAGCGATCTCTCTATAGTATGTCCTGAGATGACTCTCCAGACGCTTCATGTCCTGATCCATGAACATCTGAAACATGATACGCTGCTCTGATGGAAGCTGATGCATTAGCTCGCGAACCACATTAGACGCTTTCAAATATCCTTCTTCTCTATCCGAGATCATCTCACGAGATAGTTGAATAAACTGATTGGCGTCTGCACGAACCCTCACCGCACCCTCCATGTCTCCCGCCGAAATCCTTCTCCTCGCTATACGCTCCGTCTCCTGTATCTTTTCAAAGTTGGGAAGGAATAGTTCTCCAAAGGTCTTTGCTCCCGGCACTCCTGCCACTGCTGCCGCATCGGTCAGCCTCGCTGTGCCGCCTGCACGCTTCATTGCACCCGCAGCCTCTGCCGCAAGGCCTAATGTAGGATTGACGGCTATCTGAGCGGCTCTACGGGCCTTAGAGATACCAACGGCCCCAGTAGCGGCCGTCTTCATCGCGGTCCCAGACCCAAGTGTCAGTATGTTTACTGGAGAGGCGACTATATCTGCTATGAATCCCAACACCGGCAAGGACCAGTGCGTTCCGTCTTCCGTATCAAACCACCCAGTATCCCTCATCCAGTCGCCATGGGAGTACATGGCTTCCTCGGCACTAACACCGGGCAACCCACCCGCAAAGACCTTACTGGCTCTATTCATGGCCTTGTTGAAGTTGCCAGAGTCATTAAGCATCTCATCGATAAATACAGCAGGGGCGGCGACATCAGCGTTGAGTGTCTCCATTACCCCATTGAGCATGCTCCAGCCACCCTGCTCCTCTTCAAGCTCTTCCGCAAACAACGCCCGGCCCTCTTCCGGCAGTCGATTAAGGCCACGCCGCACCTCAGTGCGAGCACCTCGCGCAGCACGACCAACCCTAGGAGAAACTGGATCTGTGGCAAACTGCATATTGGGATTCTGTAATTCCTGCTGAGAAGGCACCCTTACATCAGGAAGAAAGTTGAACAGATCATCTGTTTCCTGATCCTCAGCACTACCGGGGTCTAGAGTTCCACCGAACTCTTCTGGTAAAAAATCCTTTATTGCCATGACCTACGACCCCTGTTTTTGTGGTAGGTAAGGAACCGGTCCCGTCAGGAGCGGCTCATTTGAATCTTCTGTACGATCACCCCTAAGGTGTGCTATGATCAATGTTCTTATTTCCTGAGACTCACGCCTGCTAGGAACAATCCCCTGCGCATCGAGCGTATCTATTACCGTACGGTACAGCGACCCAGACTTAGACTCAGAACCAGAAGACGGCCTTACGCCCCGAAGCACACCGCTAATAACGCTAGCTATCGCACTCTGGTTTCTACCTTTCACTCTCCCTTTCAGCAACTCATTCCTAGACTCATTAATAATGGCTGCCTGATCTTGCGGTGACAGATCCAAGAAAGCTTTAGTCTGAAGATGTGCTGAATATAACGCACCCACCTGAGCTTCAACGTCTCCTATATCGAGATCACGATCCCTGCCTTGGGCAACTGATAACAAAAAGTTTCTATTCCTCCCCGGTGCAATGGTGGATGCATACCGTCTAATTTCCGCAGGGCTCCAATCATTGTTTCTCGTTAATCCCGCAATGACATTGGAAACTCTGTGTTCCTCTTTAGCGTTATTCAAGTATTCGAATGCATTACTGTTTCCATTGAACGTGTCTATCTGCTTAGCATATCGTTCAACTTCCGTCCAGTTGGGATTCTCCTGATTGGAGGCTGCATACAACATATTCCATCCAGCAGTATGGCCGTTTTTGTCCTGTATGACGCCACCGGTGATCTGATCAATGCCATCAGTGATACGCTGTTCGCGCTGCGCTGTCGCCAGTTGGGCTTCCTTTAAGTCTACCTCAACTTTTGTTTTGCTAGTCTCCTCTTTTCTCTTTCGAACAGCCCTCTTGGCCTTACTAAGCAGTTGCGGAAAAATGTGCTTAAACTCGTTCTGCATATCGGTAGAGAGAATACCATATGCTTTCTCAACCGCCTCCGGGCTTTCATTCGCTGCCATCTGAAGATCAGACTTTACAGATGCCCTATCCTCTCTCTTATACTGCGTATCCCGTATACCCGATTGATAATCTCGCTCATCCTTGAGAAGACTGTCCTCCCTATCAATGCCTTCCTGCCGGATACGATCCTCCCTCTCCTCACGACGCCGCGTCTCCTTCCTCTCCAAACCAGCCTCCCAACCCCTTATGAAGCTAGGCCCAGCGGTAGTAGCAAACCCTTTTGTAAACGCTCTAAGTGACATAGTCTATCCTATTCGTACGGTACGAAGTTGTCATGCTTATCATATCAACTTCTCAAAGTCCACATCAATCTTGCTATAATCGACGGCATCATACTTGTCATATATAGCCCGATGAATAACAGCATTCTGTGGTATCTCGTTTGACATCACGCCACGATATCGTCCGGTGGGTCCGAGCCCCGGCTTGTAATCGAACTCATACACGTTCAATCCAGACGATGAGCGCCCTACGTGTACTACATTTTGCTTCAACCCGGGATCAGATCCCGACGATGCCCACGCCGAGACTCCAGTACCAATAATCTGTCCAGCAAACCCACCCACCGTCTCCCACACGGACGGTTCCTTGGCAGCAATTGCAAAACTAGTACCGCCGTGCAAGAGACTTAAAAGCTCCATTCTCAATTCAGCAGGCTGAATACTATTAAGCCAATCCTTGGGAGGAACCTTAACCTGTGTCCCATCGCGTATGTCTCGTATCGTTTGGCGCCATTGCTCATCGGTTAGATTGCGCATCTCGTACTCATTTTCAAGAACCGTTCTAATCTGCTGATCTGTTAGTTCTTGGCTTTCCCTTATTCCAGTGTAACCTTGGTTATTAAGGAGTTTCGCGATGCCGCCCACGGATGTCGCGAAATCCGTCACATTCCTCATCCAAGTAGTACCGTACATTCTTATAGCAACACCAGTGGGGACACCACTATCTTCATATTGCCTAAGCTTCTCCTCTGTCATGTTGTCTTCGTTCGCCAAGGCTCGTAGCGATGATAGTGCGCCTTCTGGGTCTCTTTTGAACATATCCGTAAGACCCTCACGCAATATACTTTCACCACCTCCAGTAAGCTTGTCCCGGCCAATCTCGGTATCGCGAAAGACGTTAAATAACCCATCAATCCCATCCTGTAACACTAAGGCTGCTCGGTCAGGCATCTTAAAGCCCTCTGCATCCCAATCAACATTATCACGTATGTCGTTAAGATTGACATTCACGCCGACGCCCTGCATGATCCCATCCCAATACAGATTTTCCTTGTCCATCATCCTCTGCTGGGCTTCCTTGGTCTGATCCCATTGCTCCTGTGTCATGCCCAACTCAATGGCAGCAGCACGAGACTTCTGACCCCACCTGTCTTCAAACATTTGGTTGGCAGACTGGAAATCCGCAAAGTCCATTCTAGCATGGCGAGCGGCAACCCTAGCTGCCTCCTCTGGCTTTGTGCCAGCAGACAACTCACGCTCATACTTATTCCTAGCCTCTGCCCATTTCTGCTCAGATACTCCAAATATCCCAGCCACATCTTGCGTAGTTACCTGCCACTCCCTATCAGCAGCGTCCTGAGCCTCCTCAAATACATCTCTATCTAAACCTATCTCCTCAGCAAATTGCGATATTTGTACCGCCCTATCCATGTTGGCTTGGACTGTCCTCGTGGACAGTTCCCTCGCCTCTAAGGTAGGAGCACCATCTATCATCGCCTCATCGCCCCTAAGAATACTCATCACCTGTTCATTTGTAGCCTCCTGACCCGTCATCGCCCTGATGCCCTCAGAAACCCTCCTATATTCATCGGTGCTACCCCAAAGCATTGGATTTACGTCCTTCATCGCACCAATGTCTATCCCAAAATCACCGGCATCAACCGGAGCCGGTGTCCCAGTATCTCCGGTTATAGTTGCCCACGCCTGCCCAATGTTCGCAGTAAGTTCTCTTTCCGAGTTGGCCATCTGACGATTGAACTGCGTTACTTGGTTGGCTACCTGCTTCGCGTCAAGACCCTCCCTAACATCGCCCGTCTCTGGATCAATCATATCACCAAAGAACTCGGCATTAAACTGCCTCGTGCTCTCTGAAAACTGATCATCCTGAAGATCATGGGCCTTACCAGCAAGTGTTTGTACCCTTATCCCCGTTTCTGGATCTCTAATATATCCCAACTGATCAGCGAATAGAGCCGATGTTTCGTTTGTAAGCTGGCCACGCTCAATGAAGTCCTGTAGCGTCTGCTGGCGTTTTCCATCTATGGTAACCTCGCCCGTAGCTATCTCAGCCTGTAGTCTCCTATCTGCCGCCGCCTCCGATGCAGCAAGAGTAGAGCGACCACCAACCTCCTGACCCTGCATGATACGATTCATCTCACTGGCAGAAGGAGATCGTCCATAACGCTGATTGAATCCCTGCTCAATACGAGTCGAGGCATCCATAAACGATGCCATGTCCATGCCCGCTGCGAGTGATCCATCTGCATTAAGGATAGCATCAACGCCAAAGTCCCCAATCTGGCTTAATGATATCGTATCCTCTCCACCAAAGACCTCTGCCCTACTCAGTGCGAGTCGGCCGCGCTCTATATCCTCGTCAAGACCAAGGCGGCCACGCTCTATCTCCTGTCTCAGCGCAAGGTCACCACGGTCTATCTCCCCCCTGAGTGCTAAGTCACCACGTTCTATCTCTCCCCTCAATCCCAACTCTCTACCAGATATCGTGTCAACCATGAGGCCGCTAACTGGATCTCTCATA
>VTLG01011106.1_pt1 | contig 37063 bp, 65 predicted proteins | sample 4694571 | NCBI WGS metagenome assembly VTLG01 (sample SAMN12604809, study PRJNA352737) | marine metagenome | biome: ENVO:00000447; feature: ENVO:00000209|ENVO:00000569|ENVO:01000036; material: ENVO:00002151; isolation source: viral sequences binned using virsorter ...
ATCTTTCTTCTCAGTTAATGCAGGAGGTTGAGAATAGAAAGACCAGTTATCAGGTTTAATTAACATTAAAGCTTCATCTCTAGATATATGATCTGGTACAGGAACATCTGCTGCCATTATCGGCCACCAATGATCTTCTTCTGGTGCATTGGTATCAGCTATTACTCCATACCATGTTGCACCTCCATCTCTCATTGAAGGAAATCTTCCTACCCTCATAGTACAAGCATCTATAATTGATTTAGGTATTTCTCTAGCTTCATTAATCCATACACCAGTAAGTTCTAAAGATAGTAATTTCTTTACGTCTTCTGGTCTATCAAGAGCTAAGAATATAACTTCTATTTCTAAATCACCTTTTATAATTCTATGGGTATAAGGTACTGACCATGCAAAGTTTCCCCAAGTATCTTCAGGAAACCAATCAAGCCATGTTTTAATAGTTGTAGTTTTAAGTTGTGGATTTGTGTTTCTTATTACTGCCCATCTTGTTTTTCTTTTACCTTCTTTGTTTTTTTCTTGTAACAAAGCTCTACGAAATATTTCAATACAACAAGCAACTGATTTACCAGAACCAACTGGCCCTCTCATTCCTCTAAAGAAGTCATTAGACTTCATAAAGGTTTTTAATGTTTGTCCTTCTGGTTTATAGGAAAAATTAATCGACATTAGTACCTACATTTGCTTTAAGCATTTTGTAGATAACTTCTTCACTAAAAGCTTCTATTAACTTATCAGCTTCATAATCAGTTATCATGTGTGTAGGATAATAACTTAAGTGAGTTTTCTTAACTATTGTTCTTAATCGTTTTCTATCTTTTAAAGATAAACCATTAAGAAAGCTCATTTAATCTCTCCAGTACATTTTTAAGTATTTCTTTTTCTGAGCCGAAATTCTTTTCGAAATTTTTTTTATCTAAATGAATTGAGTTTTTACCTTGATGATGGTCATAGCAAAGAGGAATTACTTCAAAATGAGATGATCTTTTACCCATTCCTAATCCTTTATATCTTATATGATGTAAGGAAGCTGGTCTTAAACATACATAGCATCCAAGACTAGCTACCTTATCCATATGTATCTTTTCAGCTTTAGTAGCCATTCTTTTTTGGTTTAGGCGGCTTCTTCGGCTTTTTGGGTTTCTTTGGTTTTTTCATATTCTTCCTTATTGATTGATTCATAAGTTGCTCGGCAGCCATCAGGTGTAGCAGCACTTGCTTTTTGCATTGCAATAACATCGTTCTCCGCTTGGTATAAAATTTCTTTCTTTAACTCATTGCCGTAGTTGTTCCATATTTTTACTAAATAATACATTAGACCTCTTTTGTTGGAACAATCTAACTATACCTATTTTAAAATAATTAAAACGCACTTAGGATTAATGCGAATGTAAATCCTATTATAAAACCTATAATACCTTCACGGTAATAAAGGGATAATACCTCTAGTTGTTTTAGATATTTTTTCAGATTATTTAGGTTTATTTATATTTTTAGGTGTATTACTTTTTCCATAAGGTTTTTTATAAAAGTCCTTATTAAAAGGAGAAACTCTACCTTCAGTATTATTTGGATCATTTGATTTAAATGTAGAAACTGACTTAATTTGTTTCCAAACATTTTTAAGTTTATCTTTTCCCATAACCTATTCCTACAAATATATGCTTTTTCTTAAAACGCACATTATTTCCCCTGTCTATTATAAGCTTTAAATGATCTTTTTTTGGATTTATTCATTGATGACTTCTTAGGTCTTCTTTTAGCAACAGAGGTTTTCTTAAACTTTGCCCTCGACTCGTGTTCTATTTTCGCAAGTAAATTATTTTTTTTCTTTGCCATAACTAATATAACGAACCTTTTGCAAGACCTAAAAAATTGAGGTATGCAATACCGAATGCTTTTTTCAACCCCTATTGTTTGTATGACATCACTAGTCATCTACGATGGGTTGTTTTTGCCCCCACCCCTCGTACCTCGAGGTGTGGTCAAATAGTCGGTAGTACCGACATTAACTAAGGTCGATATTGATCTTAATATCGCCCTGTATGTTGTGAGCTACCTTGTCTGGTGCTCTCATTCCTACTCTATCGAGTATATCTCTGGAAGCTTCGAGCTGAACGTACTCAGATCTAGCTCCACTAGATAGGTCGATAAGTTTCCTACTCGCACTTACTGCTCCAAGTCCTAGAGTTTGTGCAATACGTGATTGCATATACGTCTGTACTTTTGGAATACGTAGTGTGCGAGAAGCACTTATTCTCCCAGCTTCTTCACTTCCATTCGTTGAATATCCTGCCTTTTTAGCAGCTTCCTTAATAGTACACCCAGTTGCTACTATTGTATCAACTAAGGCACGTTGCTTATCTGTTAAGTCGTCTTTCATTACGTTTTCCTATTCTACCCCTAACATTAACTATAGCTGTAGATTTACTCAGTCAACGCACATAAGAACCTACGGTTCTTACGATCTCCCTTGTCCTCGGTCGTGGACTCCCTTCGGTACATTCTAAAGAACGCCACTCGCCGTGGCACGGCACACGGTATCACCTAGCATAACAAGGACTCCTTCCAAATTGACAAATGGACAAGTTGACGACTCCCTTCGGTCGCATCAAACTTGTCGCACGACTCCGTCATGCCAAGCATTTGCAATTCGGATCCTTCCTCGTTCTTGCACGGTGTCCGTGTTGGACATTTATTAACTTAACTAGAAAGGTATGTATGACTATTGAAGATATGATTGATTACTATGTTATTGCGAAAGATAGCAAGAATATCAAGAGAGTTGAAGAATTAGCTGTGAAGCGAGATGAAGCTCAAGCTAAAGGAGATATTAGTGAAATTGCTAATATTGATAGTGAACTTAATAACATGAAAGGAACAATATGAGTGATATAGATTTTTACTGTATCGTAATTTTTATGTTTGTAATGACAATAATGTTAATAACTTTATGAAAGGAGTAAATATGAGTAGAGAAACTTACAGAGATGATCCAGATTCAAGAGTAGCTAATATGGAATTAGTATTAGATGAATCTGAAAGCAACATGATAACTGGTGTAAATACATTAGTAGATAATGTAATTATGCCATTTTTAGACAATGAAGATTGGTCTAGAATTGCTGGTTGGAATTTCGATAGTATCTATGGTGCATTTAATAGACACAATGAAATGTGTATAGCATCTTTAGATAAAACTAGAGAAAAGACTAAACAAGCAACAAGAGATGATGTTGGTACTGAAATAACAAAGAATGAGTTAAATAAATTGTTATTTATGAATCAGGTACAAAATCTAAATGTGAGAAGATCACAATTGATTGTTGATACTTTGGCTAAAAAGTACAAAGCAATATTCAATAAAGATTATATTCCAGTTGGGAATAGAAAATCTGCAACATCAAAAGACGATGTTAACAAAGCTGAAAAAGCTATGGTTGTAGATCAATTAAAGAAATTAGTTGGTTAATATAAACAAAATAAGCCCTTGTATCTCTATTAGTGAGGTATGAGGGCTTTTTTTATCGTGTTTAGAATAATTCTAAAAAACACGAAGGGCAAAAACAACAATATGAGGTGCTGCCGAATGGCATCCCTGATTGCTGGACACAATAGGCAACTGACTATTGTCGCAAATGTATAAGAGATATGGGTAGTTTTCCATCTCTTGATTCTTGCTTTTATTGTGTCCTGCTATCAGACAATCGCAATGTGCGGTGCTGATAAATATAAACAATGATAACAACTAGGAGGTGTTAATGTTAAAGAAACTACAAAATTGGTTAATGAATGTTGCTGCTAAATGGATTTGGATAGCAATCATGTTTCCAATCAGAGCATTTTTAGGATTGATGTATGCAATCGCTAGAAATATGCCAGAGAAAGTAGAATTACCTTACGAACTAAAACGTAAAGAAACTAAAAACAATATATTCAGTATGGGAGAATAATGAAGTTATTTCTAATAACTATTTTATTCTGGTCAATACTATTTGGATATTTTTATTTAACAAGAGGAGCAATGCTATGAATAAACTAAAAGAAAGTTTTATTGATGCAATCGAAAAGCTACAAGATGAATATGGTGCTTGTAAAATAAATACTAAAGAATTTACCGAAGGTTTGAATAAATTAGGTATTTATACAGCAGAAGAAGTAGATGGACACTTAGCTACTGCAGAGGATGCTAGAGTTCAATACAAAATGGATAATAAACAATTTGAACCTACTACAACAGTAATACCTATTCCAGAAGAAAAGTAATGTACTGCATTATTTGGAAGAAAAATGGAAGATGGGAATTGTTTACTAATGAAGTTTGGATGCAAGAAAGTGAAGCCGAAGATTATGGTAAACGAAATAAGTTTAAAAAAAACATTGAATGGAAGGTAGCTGATGCTGCCGAATGGTTTTAATTAATTGTTAGCCCCCACGAATGTGGGAGCTGACTCGATATGAAAGAAAGAAAGAGGTGTTATGCAAACAGCTATACAAATGCAATCAAATAATAAACTCACAATAGATAAAAGTGCGTATTTTGAAGTAGAGAAAAAACCATTACTTTATTTAGGAAAAGTAATTGATTATGAAAAAGATAAAGAAGTAGATAGTCATGAATATGTAAATAGATATGCTTTAGTAAGAAAAGATAATGGTCATTTATTAGGTATTCATACAGATGATTACATAATTAGACCATATTCTGAATTAGCAGAAAAGGTTAATGAAGTAATTGTTGAAGCCGTACCTGATTACGAAAGATTTACTATTACACCTAAAGACCAAGTTCTTGAAGGTGGTAAAAAGTTCATTCGTACAATTAATTTTTGGGATGATGCTATTGATATAAATAACTATAAAGATGGTGGATTTCATATCAAAGGTACTGAAGAAAAAATCATACCACAATTAAGAATCTATTCATCTATGGATGGAAGATGGGGACAACAAATCATGTGGTCTTCTGTTTATGTAGTTTGTTTAAATGGAATGGTAAGACCTGATTGGACATTTGTTGTCTATAATAAACATAACGATAAACGAGATATATCTTTCACTATGAATGATTTTAAAATGGGTGTTACAGCTCATAAGGAATTAGGTGAAGATCTATTTAAAATGATGCAAAGAAAGGTAACTAACAATGCAGTCACAAACTTATTTAGGAAAACTTTGGCAAACCGTAAAACAAAGCTTGATATTGATGACAACAGTATGCTTGTCCTTAAGCATTTGGATCACTTATGGGATCAGTATTGTAGTAAATACGGTTCTACAATTTTTGCGATTTACCAAACAGCAACTGACTGGGCAACCCACCCAATCACTAGAGGAGCTATACACAATGTATCAAGAAAACGAGAGAAACAAGTCGCAGAAATGATGCGATCTAATTATTGGGAGGAACTATATGGATAAACCAGCAAGTTTTGAAGCACATTATTTTAGTAATTCTAAAGGTAAATGGTTACCAGTATCAGATATGCCTGACGAATATGTTCGTAGAGCATTTAAAAAGATTTTAAAATCTGATTGGTATGCACAACATTTTACTGATGATAAAGAATATACTAATAAAAGAGTAGAAAGAATAAAATCTGATTTAGATAGATTAGATAAATTTTCTAAAATTGTTAAAGAAACAATTACTGATATTGAAACAACAACTGATGATTTAAGGATGAAAAATGATGGATATTGAAAACGATTTAAAATACTTAGCAGAAACTGATGAAATATTTGCTCAAGAATCTGGTCAATTAGATTTTTTAAAAGATAACCTTAAAGCATTTAAAGGTAATCATGTTATTAAATCAAATATGGCAACTTCTAAAGCACAAGAAGATTTTTATGCTAGTCCAGTTTACAAAACAGCTATTAAAGATATTAATTTAAGAGCCGTTGCAGTTAACACTTTAAGAAACAAACGTGCTACCGCAATTCTTCGAATAGATGTTTGGAGAACATTGGAAGCTTCAAGAAGGAAAGGAAATATACAATGACAATTCCTACAAATAATAATCCTTTAATAAAAGCTGTTAAAACCGTATATCATTTATTAACTGATAGAGAACAAGCAATATACCAAGCTGGTTATACTGCTGGTATGAAATCAAATGAAAAACCTTTTAAATTTGTTCCTGAAGTATCACCCATTAATAGTGCTGATATATTTGAAAAAATAAAATTTAAAGTTTGTAATTATTTTAAAATATCACAAGAAGAATTATTTGCTAAAGCTAGAAATCAATATTTAGTGATACCGAGATCTATAGCAATTAGTTTAATTAGAGAATTAAGTGGATTTTCATATCCACAAATGTCTGTAATAACAGATAGAGATCATACAAGTTTAATTTATCATGTAAGTTTAAGAATTAATAAGAAAGGTATGTGGAAGATACCGAATAATCATGCAATTTATAATAAGCTTAAACAGGAATTAATTAATGAAACAAGCCAAAAATGAATATAACAATAAAATCGGAGAGCATCTTAGATTACTTAGAAAGAAATCTAAACTCACACAATCAAATTTGGCAGATCAATTAAATGTATCGTTCCAACAAATACAAAAATTTGAAAATGGGCAAAACCGAATATTTGCTCATCAATTACTTCAATTATGTGAATTAAATGGTTGGAATATAACAGAATTTAAGGCATCGGAGTCATCCGTTTCAGACCTTGATAGTAAGCTAACGCAGCCATTAAGTTAGATCTACGGCTTACGAAAGACTGTTTTTGAGAACTCGCAGGTCTTAAAATATTGCAATAAATTCTCCCTATTGTTGTGTACTTAAGCGAGAGTGGATAGTACGCACAATAGGTAAAAGATTCCGTAAGAACATACAGGAAACATTTACTCTATATATAGTATTCTTTGTGCGTATGGTGAGTATATGTTGATTTGCTTGGAAACAATTAATTATCGTTACCAATGTCCATTAATTATCGGAAATGTAATACAGAATCAAGGAAATAATTACCTTAAATTACTACCGATAACTTTTGAAGCTTTTAAGCGTTCATTTAATGTTCTCATTAAATCAACAATAGTTACAATATCAAGAGTAAATATTGGGGGAATTAATGCCTAGTTATGAAGCATTAGGCCCTGTATTTCACAATGCTATAATACCGCAATTTGTAGCTGCTAGAAAAAAATTAAAAATTTCACAATTAGAAATGGATGAAGTCTTGGGGGTAGCCAAGGGATTAGTTTCTAAATGGGAATGTGGAATTAGAAAACCTAGTGGTTGGTTATTTTGCTGTTGGGCAGATGCTCTAGGTATGCAAATCACGTTAACTCCAAAGGTGCAAAAAAATGACAGTAAATCCTGAAATTAGACCAGATCAAATAACAAATGATCCTATCGTAAATAAGGTGATCGACATAATAGTTAATCGCCATATGCAAGGTATGGAAAAATTTGGCAAGACAATGGACTCTAACGATAGACCTCTTGATGAATGGATTGCAGAAACTATTGAAGAATTAATAGATGCAATTCACTATCTCGTTAAAGCTAGAACGATAACGGATAAGTTTAAAGTTAAAGAAAAAGAATTAGATGCCATGTTAGCTAAATTTAAGGAAGGAACATTTGTTAATGAAAAATCTACTGAACAGTCTGAAGAAAAAATCTAACATAGATTATTCAGCTCCTCATAATAGACAGATGTTTTTCCGAATGAGGTTGTTGAAGTTTTATAAAAACATTGAATATGATGAAAACGTATATCATGTCAATGCTCAAAAGATATTGGAAGGTACTCTACCTTACAAATATGTAAATGAAATAGAAAAGTTGAGGTTAAAACATGAAAAAGAAAAAAAAGAAAGATGGAAAAAAATCCAAGCAAAAGGTGCAGAACCTATGGGAATCAAGATTAGAAATATTATTAAAAGAGGTTCGGAAGAAAGATAAACATTTTTATAAAGTTGGAGGAACGATATGATTAATATTAGTGGTTATAAAAATTCAGAATGGAAAGATTATACATTTGAATTAACTTTCAGATGGGGTGTAACAGCTACTTGTAAAAAATCTGCTGAAGGAATGCTTGATAATGAAATTATGTTACCTGTTTATACAGGTGATGACGGTGTTATTGAGCCAAAAGAAATAAAAATAATAAAAGTGTTTAACGAAGAAAGTGGAGAATTATTGTATGAAAGACTTTGATAGAAAACAAGGCATTGGTGGATCTGATGCAACAAGATTGTATGAAGGTGATTGGTATCAGCTTTGGGAAGAAAAGCTTGGTAAGTCAGAATATCCTGATTTAAGTGATGTGTTACCAGTACAAATGGGAATACACACTGAATCATTTAACATTCAATGGTTTGAAAAACAAACTGGATTAAAAGTTGATGGAAAACAAGAAACATTTTTTCATGAAAAATATAAATTTATGTATGCTCATGTTGATGGTTTAATATTACCAGAAACACATTCAGATTTTAATCGAGATTTAAATAATGACGAAGGTGCTTTGTTAGAATGTAAGCATACTAATGCTTTTAGTAATCCTAAAAAGGTAACTGATAAATATAAAGCTCAATTACAACATTACTTAATGGTTACTGGTTATTCTAAAGTTTATTTGTCTGCATTTTTTGGAAATATGAAACATGAAATTATGGAAATAACTGAAGATAAAGAGTTTCAAGACAAATTAGAAAACGCAGAAATATTATTCTGGCACTTTGTAACAACAAAGAAAGCTCCACCTGATTATATTAGTTTTGATAATTTTAACGAAAAGGAATTTAATGAAGGTAGAACAGTCATACCCGTTGTCGCCAGGTAATAAGGAAAACGGTACTTCTTTAGAAGCTGCAGAATTAATAAAAGCTGGAGCTGAAACTATAAGAAGAAAAGTATTTGATGTAATTATCAATAAAGGAAATTTTGGTGCTACTGCTGATGAGGTTGCTGAATTATTAGCTTTGAGTCCTTTTACAGTTAGACCAAGAGTAACTGAATTATACAAACAAAGTAAAATTCAAAGAATCGATAGAAGAAAAAACTCAAGCGGTGCTATGGCTTATGTGTATGTAGTCAGTAAAGAGCATGTAAATAATCAATACACAGAAAAAGGAGTATAAAATGGCTAGAACAGGAAATACTAAAAACTTTTATATTTGGGATGAGTTAAAACATACTGATCCTGAACATACAAAACCTTTTCCAAAATTTGGAAAAAATTTAACTACAATTGATCCAATGTATCAAGTGATGTGTATGACAGGTAAGTTTGGCCCAGTTGGTAAAGGTTGGAGATTTAAAAATACTTTTACATATACAGATCAAAATGTATTTGCAGAAGTTGTATTACAATGGAAAGAAAATGAGCAATGGTATGCTTATGGCCCTATTTGTAGTGTCCAAGCTTTATATAAAAAGAATGGTAGTTTGGATGATGAAGCACCAAAGAAAGCTACAACAGATGCTTTAACAAAAGCAATGTCATATTTAGGTGTATCTGCAGATGTATTTTTAGGTTTATTTGACAATAATAAATATGTTTCAGAAATGAAAACTAAATTCAGTTCTAATGGATCTACTGAACAAAGTAATGTAAAAGTAATAGATCCTTCTCAATTAAGGAGTAAGAAAGATGATAAACAAAGTAATCCTAGTGGGTAGATTAGGTGCTGATCCAGAGGTTAAACAAACCAAAAAAGGTGATAGCATGGCTAATCTATCTTTAGCAACTAACAAGAAGTTTAAAGAAGAAGAAAAAACTACTTGGCATAAAGTTGTAGTATTTGATCCTCGTATCGCTGATACGATGGGCAAGTATGCTAAAAAAGGTACTATGTTATATGTTGAAGGCGAGATTGAAACTAGATCTTATAAAGATGCTAATGACAATCAAAGATATGTAACAGAAGTAGTTGTTCCTAGATATTCAGGTGTAGTCAAAATGGTTTCACCTAAAGAATCTGGAGGAACTGCACCATCAAGTAATAAAGATGGTGATTTTAATAATAAGTTTTAAAGAATTTGTAGGTTATTTCATCCTGCAAATAGCTAATCATTAGATTGGCTCCTTTCGGCTAGGCGGTTGGCTTGAAAAAGCATTTCGCCTAGCTAAAAAATTCCAGTGCATTAATTACTTGTTAGGGAGATTAATGTCTAAACGCAGGTTGGGGTTTCCTGTGGAATAAAACCCCACAAAATTTGTGACGACAAATAGGTAAGCTAGACCCTGTATTTAAATTGGTAATTAACAATTTAAAGCTAAAGTCCTGCTGATTCGGAAAAGAAGACCATTAGTAAACAAGTGTTACCATGATAACAAAGTGTGTATAGGTAATAGGTAAAGCTAACTTACGGTTCACACCACTTGTTTACTTTTTTTTATCAAAGTAATTTATGATATTGGTGTGTTCTTTAGAGTTGTCTTCTAATTTTAAACCATCATCACCAAATATTCCTTCAAATACATCAACATCATATCCTAAATAATTTTTATTAGTTTTAATTTGATGTTCAATACCCATTCTTTTGCAAATTAAATTAATTTGTTTTCTTAAATATTCAATTTCTTCAGATATTTCATATAATTTACGGTAATGATAGTCAGACATTTGTGCGTTTAAATTAATATAGAAACCCCTACCCTGTCAATATGAAATCTATTTTAGATTTAAAAAAAGAGTTTAAAAAAAGAAATCTTAAAATTACTGAATGTGCAAATTCTGTAGAAGAACTTAATGATTTTATAACGATTGATTTACTTAAACGTGGAAATGTTGATGCATCTTTAGTTGCATTAATTTCAACTACAATGAATATTGCAGGATGGTATAAAAAAAAACAATTTGTAATTGATTTATTATCTTCAGCTTTAGCTACAATTCAAGCTGAAAAATATACAGAAGACGGAAAAAAACTTAACTAACACTTTTTAGTAACTTACATTGTTCATGGTATTTACTATAATTTTCTAAAAAATTTATATTATCAATTATTTTAGATACATTATAATCTATATAAGCTACCGTTAATTCAACAGAAGGTCTAATATTAACTATTCTATTATCTTTTTTCTTCATAGAATGAGGATTCATTACAATAAATAAATCACCTTCTAAAGCTTCATCTATATATTTATTTAATGTTTTAGCTGAAACACCTAATTTCTTAGATAAACTTTCTTTATAAACAAGTTCACCTGCTGCTGAAGCTTTTACTATTTCATTTAATAATAACCATTTATCTTTATTATCAAAAAAATATTTAAGTATGTTATTAGAATAAACATTTTCATAAGCTTTTAAATTAAGTTCAGTAAAGTCTTTAGTCATATTTAAAACTTTATCTATGTTTTCTAATTTACAATGATGATCTACAACAATCTTTTTATAAATAGGTTTTAATTTATTTATAATTGTGGTTGCTCTTTTTAACTGTTCTTCCGAGAATCTATTTTTAATATCTTTATCTAATTTAATAACTTTATTCATAATTATAAAATTATAATATTACGCACATATAGTAAAGAATAGGGTAAAAGTTTCCCCCAATTATGTTAATAACTTCAAATATATGTTTAAAGGAGTCTAATAGAGTCTATAATTAAGATTTAATTCTACGCATACCAAGTATCATATTATGCTGCCGAAGGCTCTCTACGTTGAGATATGGGCTTCCTAGAATCCAAATAATGGTCAAAACAAAGCTTATTTACACCATCATGGCAAAAATGCTTTTTTTCAGCATTTATGATCCAACCTCCCATATCTGAAGTTAATTCTTTATTACACCAATCGCATTGACCGCAATTGTAAACTTGTTTTTTATTCTTTACCCAGGTCTTCTTCTTTAAATTGTTCTTCATGAGGAGTATTATTTAATAAGTCATCCAAAAAGGATTTATCAATTTCATTTTCATAAGTAATATCATCTGCGTGTTCTATGAGTTTCTTATAAGTCCTTTTCTTTTTAGAAATTTTCTTATTCAAGGATTAAAGCTCTAATGTTTTTTCTTCCCTGATATATTTCAGTTTCAGCTTTACCTTTATAGCATTTATAGGATATAGATTCGCTATATTGTCTTTCTGCTGTACGTTTACCACGAAGACATGCCGCCATCGAGTCTTGAATAAGGTGTTCCTTAATTTCTCCGTTTACGAACATCAGTAGGGCAAAAACAATCTCGGTCAATGTGCGCTTCCGTTAGTATATTTCATCTCTCTAGATGCATCTTTTAATTTTTCAATATCAGTTAAAACTTTATCCATTTGTTTTGTTAAAAATTCTATGTTGACTTTGTTTAATGCCATAGATTCTATGTGTTTGTTTAACTTGTCCGTGGTCTTATAAAGATCCTCAATCATCATGAACTGCTCAGAATCGGCGGGCAATGAACCAAGTTGACCACGAGGCCATTTGATTCTAAACTCTGTATTCTCAGTTAAGTCTTTTTCCATCAGCTCTAGTGTTGTAGAAATTTTGTTTTGCGTCTCAATGATACCGAAGTATGCCCATGTTCCAATTGCTACCATGCAAATCAAAGACGCTACCGTCTTCATAGGCATTTGAACTGCTGCTTGTTCTGAAATTTTAAGTGCCATTAGTTATAACTATATCCTGTGTTGCCTTGATCTAATTTTTTAAATAACTGTTCATGTTGTTTCATAATTTCTTCATCTGAATCCATCATACGATCCATTTGGTCTTGTAATTTTTCTACTTTTCTTTCAAGTTTATCTATTTGATTATTATGTACTGCTTGAAATGTTGAAAGTTCAAAAGTTCTGGATAGACTCCAACCTCCTAATGCAATTAGAAGGCCAACTAACATAGTTAGTATTTTTTCCATCATAGCAAAAACAAAATTATTGCTGCCGAAATCACAATAGACCATTTAGCACGTACTGATCTTCTACGCCAAAATGTATCTACCTTTAATATAAAATCAGGTATTGTCATTTATTTACTCCATTTAAAAGTTTGTTTTACACCCTTTTTAATCTTTTCATCACCGTTAGCTGTAGAAGTATAATCAACTGTTGTAGTATCTGGTTTAAGATTATAACCGCAACCACTTAAAAAAATTAATAAAGCTATTAGATATTTCATTTGTTTTTATTTTTCTTTTTTTTAGTCGATTTCTTTTTTTGAGAAAGTCGATCCATAACTTTTTCGATTTGCGATACTTTTTCTTTAACAAGTACCATATCTTGTGAAAGCGAGAAGGTTCTGGATAATGTCCATCCGCCAAGAGCAATGAGAACAGCAAGTAATGCGGTGATGATTTTGTCATTCATATTATTTCTTTTTTAATTTATTCATTGTAGTTACACCAAAAGATGCACCAACAATTGTTAATATAATGTACCAAAACATAGGATCTGCTTTTTGAAGTATTGTCCATCCTCTATCCATTGCATCTTGTGTAAATGGAATAAAATGACAAGCCATCAATAAAGTAAAAAATACAACGAGCCATTCGTCTTTCCATGAATGCTCTTGTTGCCGAACTTGTTCCATCTGAACGCCAACTTTTGCTATATCTAAAGATGTAGCTGCAGCTATTTCTTTTTCTCTAATAATTTTATCTTTAGCTAATTTATGTTGTATTCCTCCAATGACTTTCGAACCGATCATTCGAGTAAGAGGATTCTTTAATAAAGGTAAAATAAAATTAAGCATATCTCCAAACATTAGGTCTTACTAAAAATTTGTCATTCATATCTACATTACAAAAATCAATATGAGTAAATGTTTTAGCAATTCCAATACCTAATGGTTGTGGATTATATGACATTGCAAATTTTAGTAGTTGATATTGAGTTTGGCTATTAGTAGAAATATCAATAGCCCATCCTGTTGTATGTGGCCCATCTAAACCTGTAGATGATACCGAGTTATTATGTTCAGGGCATCTATAACCAGAGTTAATAGAAACTCCTTTACCTAATACATTTCTATAAGCTTGTAAAAAATCTAAAAGAGCTTCAGAGATTTTTAATTCTCCGCTTGATTTACATTGAAATTCTTCAGGATTAAAATTTGGCCATCTGCTGCCATCCCATTGTTCTACTGAAGTTATCATATAAACTTTTTCCAAACTTTGGCATAGTACCAATTACCTACTTTATGAAAAAAAGCTTGTACTGGTTTTAATTTTCTATGTAACCATTCTTTAAAATTACTCATATTGTTTCTCCAATCTGTCCATTGAAATAAATTGACTTTCTTGGATATGATTATCCCATATACCTAGTTCAACTATTCCCCATGACCATCCCGTTAGGTTTAATCTAGCGTACTCCTCAACATGCCCAAATGGCAACGCACATCCTACATTAATTATTCTAACAAAGTTTTTATCCCCTATTTTTGGGGCTTTCCAATCTCTAAATTTGTGAGTATGTCCGAATACAATGTCATTAGTTGCATCATTTGCTACTTGTACTTCACAATTCTTTCCACCATATTCTTTACCCATAATATTTAATGGACAATGAGTAAATGATACTCCACCTATAATTTTAAATGCTCCATAAGGAGAAAATTTCCAATTACGTTGAATAAAAGTATCATGTAGTTCTTTTTTCATCATTCCTTGTATTTCTGGAATACCTTCTTCAAATTTAAATACTCTTTGTTCGTGATTACCAAATGTAACGTGTCTAGGGATTCTAGGATTATCAATAGCTTTATCTAATATATCTATAGATTTTCTTAAAGAATCTATATCTACCATATAAGCATCTTTAAGTTTACCAGCTTGAGAAGAATTTTTCTGAAAATAACTTAGACTATCAAAAGATGCCCAATCACCTATTTGAATTATATAATCAGGTTTACATTCTTTAATATATTTACCTATCCATTTAAATCTATTTTGTTTTATATTTGGGCTATCGTGTGCATCACCTATTACTATTATTCTGTGTCCTTTAAACATATCTATTTCATAAAGAAATAGAAAACAGATCCAATAAGTCCACCAAGTAAAATAATAATACCACCTGCACCTTTCCACTTATTCATATCCGATTTCATTTCTTTCACATCCCTTTTTAATTCATCTAGAGTTTTAATTAATGCTTTCATTCTTTCGCTACATAATTTTTCATGGGAAGATAATCTAACTGAAGTAACCATATCGCTATATTGCTTAGTTGTTATCCTCTTATTAGCCATTATGCAGGATCTCCTCTTAAATTTTCAGTACAATGAAATTTAATATAGATTTTATGTTCGTTAACTTGTTCAGCTCCCATTTCAATAAATTTATTAATTGATTCTTTATTACCTGCAATCATACATGTATAACCATCTTCAAATGTTTCAGGCCATTGATAAGGAGGAAGACAAATTCCTGTTGTGTAAGAACACATTATTAATGTAAGAATAAAACTCATCATAAGTTGCTATATAAAATGCAACTATTGATAAACGCACAAATATTTATTTTACTGTCATTCAAACAAGGCTTTTACTTCATCATCAGTTAATGCTTCTCCAGCTTTTAATTTAGCTTTACCAGATGTTTTATTATTTTCAAAGTTTGTTTGTTTAGTATCAAAATCTGATTGCATAGTTGCTAAACCATCAATACATTCTTGTTCAGTAGGTTTTGCTTTACTGTCATCATGTATAATTAAGTTTGCATAAACTTTATTTTTGCTATCACTCCATCCGAACCATTGACCTTGATGTTGTTTAACTAGCCAATCTTGAATATGGTCTGGTCTGCCTGTTATAAAATCCATTCTATGTATCTCCTAATCTTACGAACATCATTGTTGTATAATTTTCTCCTGTATTACCGACACAAGTAAGTCCAGATGTTGATGTGCTTGCGTTAAATTTTACTTTACATTGTCCTGTATCAGTAACATCAAACACATGATGCATTGTTGATGTCATATAATAATTTGCTCCATGATTGTTACAACCATTATAAGCAGTTGAAACACCAGCATAAGAACTGTTATTAGTTGTTACTGTTATTTGACCACCAGCATACGAAATATCTCCATCACTATTTCCTCTCCAAACTATTGTATATTGTATTAACCAAATTCCTGTTGATGGAAAAGTAAAAACTCCTGAAGATTCTGTCATAGCTGAACCTATTGCACCAGCACCAAGTGTGTCTGCCGCTTCTAAATTTGAAGTAATAGTTGCACTACCATCAAAATCTGTCGTTAATCTCCATTGTTGCGCACCTGTAATTCCAGCAGATGCATCTTGAAAGTCTGCCGCAGTTGCAGATGTTGCAGTCCATACTTGTCCAGAACTAGCCGTATCGCTTCTATTTATACTTCTGTTGTTAAGTGTAATTATTGACATTTATTTATTCCTTTGGGTTATCATCTTTAATTTTTTTAATTCTTGCTTTCCAAGCATCTATATCTTTATAAATTTCATCTAGCTGATCTCCAATATTTCCATAAGCTAATCTTCTAGTGTCTCTTATAACATTATTATTTTCTTCTGTTGTTGCAGCAGAATTATAAGTTGCTAATTGTTCATCGGTTGGTTTTGCAAGACCAGAAACATTCCATGTATGAATATAATCTCCATTACCATCACTATCGTTTTGAAGTTTAATATTATCTTGTTCAGCTTCCCAAGTTTTTGAGTTAGCTTCTAAATATTTTTTAACTTTTGTATATAATGTTGCCATATTATTTTCCTATATTAATTTAAATCCTTGAAAAAATGTGTATGCCTTACTTGTAGTAACATTTTTTGAACTACCAGTATTTTGACTTATTTTTACATCAAAATAATCACTTGAACCATTTGCCTCTAATATTCCTGAAACTGCAACCGAAGTATAATTTGAATGAAACTGATTAAAAAATAAAGCTGTACTACCATTTTTTAATATACTTAAACTAAAAGCATCAGCATCAACATCACCAGTATCTAATCTAACCATTGAATGAAAGAAATACTTACCTGCGGTTTGAGGTGTAAATCTTCCATTAGATGTGTCATAGGCACTTCCAGTATCGTAATCTTCTTGGTCAAATATTAAAACAGTTGAAGTTGAGTTTGATATTGTTTGTTGACCACCACCAGATTGATGTGCATAAAAATTTGGAGTGTTACTAGCTTTAATTAAACTATAATCAATTCTTTTTAAAGTTCCAGCATCGCTAACCAAAAACTCATCTGTGTCTGCTGGAGCTGATGCTAATTCTGTTTCTCCAGAAATAATATCCTGTGCTAATTTTGCATTGGTTATCGTCCCATCCGAAACAGTCCCCAAGTCTAACACATTACCTAACAAAATTACAAAATCTATAACATCGCCTGTCGCTAGATTTGATGCAAAAGTAAGTGTTGAACCAGATATTGTAAATGATGGATTACTTCCTCCATTTTTCTGTAAAATTCCGTTCAGCGACACCAAACAATGTTGGCTACTCTCTGGAAATACATTTGTTGAGCTTACTTGTAATGTGTAAGCTGCTTGTCCATTAACAACAGTAATTGCATCACAGACTTGAAAGTTTCCTACTATTGGTTCTTTTCCTATATACATTGATTATTCTCCATTATCTATTACTGTTCCACCATCTGCTATCCATTGTTGGATTGCTTGGTAATCTGTATTTGCTTCATCTAAAGGTATGAACCAAATTTTGCCATCAGTTTTTGTAAGTTTGTAATTTTTAAAAATTCCATCTATATAATTTTTTTCTACACTATTTATCATAATTATAACTCCGCACTTGCTAATACACTTGATGATGTTCCATTGGTAATAAATTGTCCAGCAAAACCTTGAGTATAAGGTGTTCCAGAAACTCCAGTAAGTAAATTGCAAGATATGTTAGAATTTGAATCTAACGATATATTGGTTAAATCGGTTGATGTACCAGCACAATAAATAGAAAAAGTATTAGCAGCACTAAAAGTAAAAGATGGAGCTGCTCTCATTTCTGGATTAAATTTTAAAACTGGATCACATCTTTGATTAGTTGGACATTCTCCTATAGCAATTCTACAATCATTAACTGCTGGTGCAAATTCTTGACAATATCTTTTACATCTTTGTAAATTTACATCATAAGGTACAAATTCAAAATCAGATGCAGATGTTCCGACTTCTAATTGAACTCCAGTTATCCAAAAATTATTTGATGTGCTATCTGCATGATTGACTTGACCTACTGCTCTGTTGGCATTTGTATTTGATGTCCAAGAAGTTGATAAAGTTCCAGATGAATAATCGCTGCCAACTGCAAGAAACCAGCTTACTTGTAAGCTATTTCCATTATCATTACCTAAAGCACCAGTAGTATCTCCAGCAAAAGTTAAAGTTTTCTTTTCCCAAGTATCTGATGATGAAATTGTATAGCTTTGAGAAATTTGTCTTGTGTTATCACTATCCCATAATTCAACAATATTTGTGCCAGTTTTTGTTGCTTTTACCCAAAATGAAAGAGTTAAACTTTCGGCACTTGAAGTTCCTTTTTTTAAATGTTGTAAATTTTGACCTTCAAATTTTTGTTGAATATCTAATCTATCTCCAGAAGCAGGAGAAGCATCAGCAGTAGTACAATCCATTTTTAAAGATTTTGCAAAACCATATCCACTAGGAACATCTGTGTCTTGTGATTGTGTCCAAGTTCCTAGAGTTGTATTTATAGTATTAAATCTATCTATTGTGTGATAACCATTTCCAGTAATAGAAGCAGTTGAAGACGCTCTTTGAGCAATTTGCATATCTCCATTAATAACTAAATTTCTAAATGGAATATCATTGTAAGATGTCTTTGCTGTTGTTACAGCATCGTCAGCTAATTTAGCTGTAGATATAATTCCATCTGTAATATCAGAGCTAGTTAAAGGTGCTGCTGTAGGTGATTTGCCAATATAAGACATTATGTTATCTCCATTATAGACAATGTTCCTGAAACTTTATCTGCAACTGAACAATCTATTTTTAGTACATCTGTTGTTTCCATAACTACTTTTCCTCCAGATAAAAGCTCTAATGAACTTCCTGCTGGTATAGTTACATCTTTTACTAAAAATGATGTTCCATTTGCAACATTGTTTGCTCCATTTCGGTTTGCTGTATCACTAACTAATTCTACTTCAACAGTAACTGCTGATGTATGAATGTTAGTAAGTATCAAACCAAGAACAACAGTAGTTGTACTACCAGCGACAGTATACATAGTGTACGCTGTACCTGCACTAGCAGGTTCTGCTGCAAAAGTTACACATTTGAACGTGTTAGCCATTTATTTTCTCCTTTGTTAGCCGAGAGCAATTGCTAATGCTGTCGGGTCTTCTCCTGTGTTTGTTATTGTTAAAGTTTCATTACTGCCATCATTACTTTCTGTAAAAGAAATTCCTGTTCCAGCTACTAATTTACCATTTAAATATCCTGCCGTGGAATCATTAGAACTAACTAAAACTTTAACATCTGTATCTGTAGTAATTGCTGCCCAAGAACTACCGTTATAATAATTTAATGTATTAGCACTGGTATTATAATATAAATCTCCTGCATCATTATTTGATCCAGGTGCAGAACTTGCAACTCTATATCTATCAGCAAAGCTAGTAACTCCTGCAATATTATCAGCAACAGTTGTAACTTTAGTTTTTATTCCTTCAATAGCATTTAAATCAGATACAAAATCTGAAGTTGCTAATTGATTAAGATCTGAAACGATGTCAGATGTTGCTAAAGTATTTAAATCTGAAACTATATCTGAAGTAGCAAGTGTATTCATATCTGCAATTACATCAGATGTAGCAAGTAAAGCCATGTCAGCTATAACTGCTGAATCCGCAAGTAATGCCATATCTGCTACACAATCTGTAGTTCCTAATAATCCCATATCTGTAACAACAGCAGAAGTACCAAGTAATCCCATTGCTGTAACATTTGCTGAAGTACCAAGATGCCCCATTGCTGTTACATTTGCAGAAGTTGCTAATAAATCTAAATCAGTAACTACTGCTGAAGTTCCAAGTAAAGCTAAATCTGCTACCGCATCTGCAGTACCAAGTCTTCCAATTTCTGTTGCTTTTGCTGCTACTGCACCAATATCTGTTGCATCTCCAGCAACTGCTGTAACATTAGATGAAATTCCTGCAACTGTAGTAACATTTGCTGCAATCCCACTAACTGTTGAAATATTAGCAGCAATCCCAGCTACAGTTGCAACATCAGTTATTGATTGGTCAAACTCTAAAGCTGTTCCTGAAGAATTAACGGAAAGAATTTTATTTGCTACAAGATTTGGTAAGGTAAGATTGTATGTGTTTGACGTTGTAGCTGCAGCTTTAGGAGAGAATTTTAAATCTCTTTCTACTTGCTGAATCATAGCAATAATTTTATCTAGTTCAGTATTTAATGAATCTATTTGAAAAGCACCTGAAGTTGGAAAGTCTGTTGATCTAGCTATTCCTAAATCTCTATAAATTGTAATTACATCATTAAGAGTAGCCCCACCCCCTAATGTAATTGATCCACCGCCAGAAACTCCTGCTCCTGTTACCGAATACTGCGAAGCTGATGATGGTGATGCATTATATGTTAATAATGAAGTACCATTATAAACTTTAATATCTGATGTTGTAAAAAATTCAAAAGGAACAGAAAACGCAGTCTGTCCACTTGAAGCTGTATATTGAACCCTAGGTTCTGTATCAGATATAGTAATAGCCATTAATTTAATCCTTTTTGAATGTCGTCAAACAACCAATCGAGATACCATACATTCTGAAACGGTATCAATCTACGCACATTCTTTGCTGTGTGATGGTTATATTTGTTTCCTCCAACATCAAATAATATGTCGGCAATATTATAAATTTGACCTCCAGTTGGGCCAAACATAGTTCCTGCTTTCCATCTTCCAGAAGATCCGTATGGTCTTTTTTCTCCTAAGATAGGAGATATACCAATTCTATTATCTGATAAAGTTTCTATAGCTTTATTAACATCTGTATATATTCCAGCTAATCCTGATCTATCAAAAGCATTAAGTAATTTTTGAGTTAATGATAATTTAGAATAATCTCTATTAAATCTAAATTTATGATATACGCTATCAATTAACATACCTGATCCCATTAATAACATTGCACCAAATAAAAAATCTAAATCACGTTCTTGCATACCCCTCATCAACATTCTTTGTGTTGCTGACATAGCAAATTTTTTAAATTGAGCAAAAGTAGAACCTAATTCTGTACTCATCCATTTAGGAGTATCTCCTAAACCTGGAGTAACAATTGTAATATTAATATCTTTATTAAGAGCTGCACCAAAAGCATCAATAGCTTGAGCATCTTTCCATTGAGAAGTATTAGCCATAAAATTATGTTTTGTTTTTTCACCATACTGTTCAAATTGAACAGCTATTCTTCTAGCCATATCTTTATCAATACCTGAAGATGATAATGCTGTTTTCCATTTATCTCCTAAAGTACCTTTACTCCAAGAAATAGAATCTTCTATAATTCTTGAACCTATAGTAACTGATGCCATAGACTTAGCCATTTCTGTCCATCTAGACATAAGGTTAACATACATAAAATTAATTGCTGATACTTTACCCATAGCTCCTTCAAGTCTATTTGCTAAACCAAACATATCTCCTACATCTGCAAATAACATTGCTCTTTGACCTGTAACCATATCTACTGCTTCACCAAAAGATTGAGCTTCTTTTTTACCCATCTTAAATAGTTTTCCATCACCAAGGAAATTACCTAACATTTCAAATTGAGTTGCAAAACCTCTTTTAATTCCTGAAGTCATAGTAATACGAGCTACATCTGGTATTGCTGCAAAGAAACCAGTAAGCATAGTTAATGCGTTATAATGTTTAGCAGTTCTCATTGCTGTTGAAGTCCATGCATGAGGATTAGCAGGTAAACCATATGTTCCTTTAATAAGTTCTATTGCTGCTTCAAGATCATCTAATATTTGATCTCTTTCTTTAAGTAATTTAGATCTATTAACTTTTTTACCCATTGCTATTTTAACATTGTATTCATTAGCAACAGTCATTAGACCAGATTCAAATGGAGCTAAATTATCTTCAATAAATTTAAATCCTAAACCATTAGGATCTCCATATTTTCTTGTAAGTAAAATGTCAGGTATCATTTGTCTTGCGTATATTTTTTGTAAAGCAAATATGTCAGACATAATCATACCTGCTTCTATTAATTCTAATTGAGCTTGTTTATCTAAATTTAATTCTCTAGCTCTATTAGCTCTTGCGTATCTTGGATCTTTAAATACATATCTTTGATTAACATCGTAATCTCCTTTTCTTGGTTTAACAAAAGGAAAGTGATTTGATAAATCTTTAACTAACTGATCTAAATCAGCTTTGTTAATTTGAATACCTTGTCTTTGATAAAATCTTTCTATGATACCTCTAAAATGATCTTTATTTTTATCAATAGCATTTTTAATATAAACAATATTAATATAATCTTTAACTCCTTTACCTTTTTGTATTCTTTTTAATCTTTCTGTTAATTTATCAATTGTAGATTCTATTCTTGAAATAGAATAAACTTCATCAGGATCTCCGTATTTAGATTTAAAGGTTCTAGAACCTAAACCTTTTTTTCTAATATCTTTTAATGTGTCTTGCCAAAATTTTAATTCGGATTCAACAGGTAATTCTCTAATTTTAAGTAAGTTAGCTTCTTTAAATAAAGGTTCATAAACTTTCTTTTGAGTAATTCTAGCAGCTTCAGCTACTTCAGGTATTGCATGGTCAAAACTATTTAATCTTGCAATAGTTATTTCTTTAGAAAATTGAGTTTGATTTAACCATCCTTGAGATTGAGCATCCTTACCTCTGTTTTTAAACATCATTATAAAATCAGTTGAAGGTACAGTAGCCCCTGTTTCTAATTGTTGTCTTTGAACATATTTAAGATATTGGTCTTTAATCATTTTATGAGATTCTATTTCACCTACTCTCATCATACGCATATCAGTTTCTATTGATTTGCCTGTTGCATTAAATCCCCATGCTTTAGTATTTTTTAATTTAAGTAATGGAGTATCTAATAAATCTCCCATTATTTTTCTTGCAGTTAAAGAAGTGTTTTGATTTATAACTCTAAAGACAGGAGTCCATGGCCCATTTTCACCAAACCATTTTAAATTAGTTTCAATAAATTTTTCTCCAGTCATTCTTTGTTGAGCTGTTGTTTTAACTGGTTGAGATACAGCTTGTGATCCTACAGCACTAGGAGATGGATCTGTTTTATTAGGTTTAACAAAAGTACCATCTATAGCTATATCACCTTCTTTAATAGAAGTTTTAGAAGATGTATTGCTAATCCATTGCTCATCATATGCTTTAATTTTTTGTTGTGTTTTTAATCCTGGAGCAGCACTTAATTTATTTAATAAAAAAGGAATTGAATAACCATAAGCTGCTATTAATGGTAAATAACTATCACTTCTTAATGGATCTAAATTTTGTTTTCCTATTTCTTCTGCTACCATTGAAGTTCCTACTATTTTTGCAGCTTGACCAAATTTAGTAAAAAATAATGCAGTTGAAGGATCTAAAACAGCTCCTGTTATTTTACCTATATAATGCCATGGTGATGCATAATTTAATTCTTGATGTTTTTTATATTTATTAATTATAGCTGAAGTTTCTGCTCTACTTTGGCTAAAATAAAATAAATGCATATGGTTTTCATAACCTTGCAATTGAGGATCTTGAGATGGAATATAATTATCCTCAGGTACAAAATCTGAATTATCAATCATATGTTGATAAATCATTGTAGGTAAATTTTCTGTTTCAAATCCACCTTTAAAATCTTTCCACCAATTAAATTTAACTGTTTCAGTTTTTTGAGATTTTAAATAATCTGTTGTAATTGGATTTGGAAAAAAAACTGCCATTATAATTTGCCTAATTCACCATTATATGAATTAATAGCTTCATTAAATCCTGCATAAATTACGGAATCAACATAAGCATTTGTTGTACCAAATTTTTCATTAAAATATTCACTACCCATTTCGTGTATTGTAATAAATTTTAATAATTCGTGCATTTGATTAGCATCCATTAAATTAATTATAGTATCTTTATCTAATGTAGAATGATCTTCTAATGCATCTATATATGATTTCATATTTGTAGCATATTTTGTTTTAGTTAATATTTCTAATATTGTTGGTTCTGAACCATAAACACTAGGTACTTTATCGCCATTTATATTTTCAGTTAATGTAGAATGATTTAAAAATAATTTAGTTACAGCTCTAATACTATGTTTAGGATGTGAAAATACTGCAAAGTGTCTGCTATCTCTTTTATAATTAAGTGGTATTTCACCATCCCAATTATCAGAACTAATTGCTGTCCAATTATTTGTTCTATGTGTTAATCTTAAATCAGTATTATTATAATTAGTTAATGCATAATGTTTAAAATTTAAACTCATTGCATTATTACTTAGTACCATTTTTTCAGGTGGGTATAATGATTCATTAATTTTTTCTTTATCACTTAAATTTCTATTAAGATTAATTTTCTTTTGTAAACTTAAATTATTATTTGCAATATCTGCTGCCGCATTTAATTCTGCTTGTATTTCTCTAAGATCTCCATCAAAACCCATTGTTTTTGCAATCCAAGCAAAAGGTCTAGTTTCAGCTACTAATGTTGTAACATTATCACCAGCTAAAGCTTTACTTAATGCTGGAGCAGCTACCATTAAACTTTGAGCTAATTTACTTTTTGGTAAATTAATATCAGGATAATATTTAAAATCAGATAATTTTATACCATTTCTAATAACACTATGAATTGCTCTTTTAGACCAATGTTTTTTATCTTCAGGTAAATTTTGAAACCAAGTTGATTGTTCCCATTCTTTATAAATTTGATCAGTAGTATCATTAACAATTTGAGCCATACTACCTTTGCTATCTTTTTTAGAATAATCTACCCATCCAGCAGGTTTAAAATTACCTTCAATTGGAATAACCAAATTACCTTGCCATATACTTAATTTATATGCAGGGTTACCATTTTCATCATTATAAGTTCGTCTATCTAGTGAAATTTTTACATTACCTTCAGGATTATTAAAATTTTGATATAATATTTTTTTTATGTCTTCCCATTTACTTGTGCCAAATAAATCCATTTTTTCATCATTAGACATTTGACTAAATTCACTATATATATGAGAATATTTATCATTATTATCAGGTGTTCCATAAGTATGCCAATAAGGATTTTTAACTAATTTAGCTTTACCATCGTGTGTATTAGTTTCAATACCCCATCCTGATTGTTTTAATTTTCTACTACTTATATTCCAAGCTTGTTTTAATAATTTTTCATTACCAGATTTCCAAGGATCAATTTCTGTTCCTACAGTCATATTAGCTATAGTTTGATAAAATATTTCTTGAAATTCTTTATATGCTGCAGGAGGTATAATTTTACTTTCATCAATAGCAAATATAGTTGTTTGATCTGCTGAAGATAATAAATTTTTATGTAATGGATCTTTTTCATTTGAAAAAATTTTAAATAACCAATTAGGAGATTTTATTTCTGATTTAAAATATTTTCTAAAATTATCTTCGCTATTTTCATTTTGAATAATACTTTGAAATCTTTTAGGAGTATCTTCGCTTTTAATACCTTCCATAATATTTGTAGCTGTAGAAAGATTTCCATTAACTATTTCATCAATAGCTCCACCTTCTAAAGCTTGTTCATATAATGGTGGAAATTCTTCATTTGGAAATAAATTTTTAACATATTGATATATTAATGCTTGGTCTTTAAATTTATTTAAAGTACCTTCATCTTTCCAATTACCAGAATTATTTATTTTCAAAGCATCTGCTAATTGAGAAGGATAATAATCTTGTAAAGCCATTAAATTAATAGCTGTTTTAAAACTATCACTATCTAAATCACTAAATCTAACTTTATGTATGCCATTCATAGCTAACAATGATTGAGCCCATAATTCTGGTGTGACATCTTCATCTGCCCAATTAATACGTTTGTTAGGATTTTGCATACTCATTGCAACAACTCTTGCAGCATTATTAGCTTTAGCTACATATTCTTGTAATTCAGTATGTTGTTTAGAACCTATTTCAATACCAAGTATTTCAGCAATATCATTACTATCTACAGCTCCACCTTTAAATTTTTCTAGAGATAATATTTCTCCTGGTTGTTTAAAATAATCTAAATCAACATTTGTTTTTTTAGATTTACCTAATATATTTTCGTGGTGAAATCCTAAATATAATTTTTTAATACCTTCAACTACTTCTTGTCTTCCCTGAGCATCATTCATAATTAATGATAACTCTTTCCAAACTGGGTTTTCTAACATTTCTTTACTAGGATTTAATGGTGTTTTATCTGTACCTTGATTAAGATCATTTAACCAATTAAAAGCTTCAACTTCCATATTATTTTTATACATAAGTTTCATTATGTTATAACCTCTAGCAATAGCTAAATTTTTAATTTGCGTTTTTATATTTTTATTATGAATTTTTTTATTTAATTCATTTGTTTCTACAAAATTTATATTATCTTCATGAAATAATTCATTAGCAGTTTTTAAACCATTTATAAAAGTTTCATTAATACCAACAATACCAGAATCTAATGGATGATCTGTAAAATTATTCATACTAAATTCTGCTTCTGTATTAAAATTTTCCCAATTTTTATCTCTATTTCCTGCTTTTATATTAAGATCTTTTTGATGTTTTTGAGTAGCAGCATAATTAATAGAAGACATGCTGTAATTTGCTAACATAGCAGCAGCTTGTATTTTATATTTTGGAGGAACTTGATCTAATAAATTTTTAGAATATGTATCTACTGTTTGTTTCATAGCAGCAGCATCAAATTGGTTATCTATTCTAGCTTGATCAAAAAATTCTCTAGTTTTTATTTGAAAATCAAAAAAGTAATTTGCTTGTTTAGTTTTTTCTTCATCAGCTTGTATTCTATTTAATGTAGGTTTAAGACTATCAAAAGCTATACTTGCATAACTTTTAGCAGGTACATAAGGAACTTGTGTATCTATAGTTTTTCTAAAAACTTCTTTTTTGCCTTTTTCTAATGCCATTACTGATAAACTCCAAAAAAAAATATTAATATAAATTTATTCATTAAACTTTTTCCTTATTTTTAGATTCATACCAAGTAGAACCAATACTTAACCAACTACCAAATTCTTGTTTTTTTCTAGTTTTTTTAGCCATTTGAGCTGCTAAAGATAATTGATTAATATCTTGTGCAAGATTAACTCTTATTGTTGCAATATCTTTTTTCATCAAATTTTCACCTTGATCTTGAATATTTAAAAATGATCTACTGTCTGTACTAAAACCACCACTAGCTTGTATTGCTAAGTTATGAGCTTCTTGTAATTTCCATTGTTTTTTACGATCAGCTTCATCTTCTAAAGCTCTAATTCTTGCAGCTTCTCTTCTAGCTGCATATTGTTTTGCTTCAAGTTTAGCTTGATCTCTAGAGGATTTAATATCAAATAAAGTTTTACCTATAGTAATTAATGTTATTGGATCAGCACTCATGCAAAAACTACCTCCACTGCCATTCCTAAGATTTTCATAGGTAAAGGATCATCTTGGGATATTGTTATTGTTGGACTTTTGTCATAACCTAAAAAGAAAAATTCTTTTTTAGATGTAACTGGAACTAGGTCAGAGCCACCTGTAAAACTAACTTGTTGTACTATTAAAGCTTTAGAGGTGCTGTCTGCTGCTTTAATAGTCATATCTAGGGTAGAGTTAAGATCTACAATGGCTCTTGAGATTCTTCTTGGAAGACCTGTTAATGGGCCTTCATCTAATTCTTTATCTATAGGCATAGTTTCTAAAGTTGGTGTATAATTAAATCCAACTTTAAGAGCTGTTGCTTTAGGTGCGTTTACAAGTGTAATTGTATCAGAACCTGATACCGTAAATGTTCCAATTGAACTATTACCTTCAACTACATTAACTGATTCTGCTGTATATATTCCATTTACCGTATGAAGATAACCTTTTGTTAAAGTTATAACTGCATTATCTGCAGGAGATGCTGCTAAATTTCTATCTAATGTTAATGTGTATGTTGTGCTACCATTATCTACTAAAGATGAAATTGTATATTCGGTTGCGTTACCAGCTATAGTAAAAGTTTCATTTACTTTAGGTGCTGAACTAAATCCATCAGTTATTAAAACATTTCCAGATGTAGATTGAGATGCTCCTTTAACTAAAGGAGTACCACGTTGACTTAATGTTGAAGTTGTTTGGCAATCAAGTGTTGTACTATCATCATCAGCAAATTTTTCTAATGTATATACAGTAGAACTATTTAAAGATCTTTTACCAATACAAATTAAATTTTCATTAAGAGCTGCTATTGATTGAAAAGTATCTCCTGTTCTTGTTGACCATTGTACCCATCCTGCTATTTTTTCATCTCTTACAGAATGAAATACAGATAACTTACCTGGATGTGTTGTTCCATTATTTAAGAAAAAAGCATATTGTTCAGGTCTTGTATTATTACCTTTCATAATAGCAATTTCTTTAGGGCTATCTATTAAATGTTGTGCAAGAATTGAAACAGAAGTTGATTTATAACCATCTTCAAGATCTGAATAAATAAATTCTCTAATTGCCTTTCCGTTCTTTTGAACAAATCCAGTTGCAAGATCAAACATTTTAGGAGCTGTCCTAGAGATACCGTATGGAGTTTGTCTTTGAATACTAATATTAGAAGGAGTAATAGTATTATCTGTTGCTGGTGGTACATAATATTCTCCACCATCAGTAAAGATTTGTAAGTCTTTACCAGATAACATATGTCTTACTTCATTAACTTGATCTCCTGAAATATCTACATCAATAGCATCTGCTGAATCTGCATCATCAACATCAAAGTTAGTATATTCAGAAATTTTAGAAGCAAGTACGGCAGCAGGTCTAGAAAACAATCCTCCTAACCATAATCTTTTTGCATGGAATGTAATAGCTTGAGCATATTTTCTATGAGCTGACATAGCTTCTTCATCCCAATCTGCAGTTGCTCCTGTACCAGCTAATGTTTCACGTATATTTCCTACAACTACTGTTGTGCTAGATCTTGATGTAATATCAATTTCTTTTTTACCAATACGAATAGTTTTACCTACCCAATTAGCATCAGAATCAAATATAGTTGTTGATGCAGTTATATTAACACTTGAACCTGAAGTTGCTGCAGGAGTTAAAGTTACTGCACTATCTTCGTATTTAAAATAAGGTTGGTATCTTGGATAACCAGTTGAATGAGTTGCAAAAGTAAATGCAGATACAGTAAATGAAGATGCTGATGCTCTAAATATTTTTCTAATTGGATTTTCTCTATGAGTTACAAAAATTGTATCTCCAAATTGAGCAAAGTTTAATTCAAATAATTGAGCTGTAGTCCAATTACAATTAGTTGTATAGTTTGATGTTAAAGCTGTTCCAGATGTATTATATACATCCATTCTATTATTAGATAATACAATAATAGCTACTTCATCATCAGAAAATATAAATGGAATAATTCTACTTTCTGCTGGAAGTGTTGCTAAATAAGAAGTACCTGGTCTTCTCATTAAACCACCTTCTGCTAATAAAGCAAAATTTTTACATTCTTTAGCACCTTGAAAATAAGATGAAACATCAGTACGAGTTGCTAATAAAGGATTAAGTTCTCCTGATGAAAAATTGGTTATAACCTGTCTTAGCGTTCTTACCATTATACATCCGTTCTTGTAGATTTTCTCAAGTTAATAAATCTATTTGTATCTAAAACTTTTGTAGTAGTTTCTTGAGAATCTATATTCTTAGCTACAAGAAATTGTCTTTCAGATAATTCTTTAAACTGTCTAATCATAGCAGAATCTCTTGCAACCGAACCTGCAAATACTGAAGCTAGTTCATATTCTAAAGCTAATCTAAAATGAGGTGGAAAATATGCTTCACCTACTTTGTAAATATAATCCATTACAAGTGTACTAGATGAACCATAATCATTTACATAAATATAATCTTGGTATCTTGAATAAGGTATAACGTAGTCGTTTACTGTTACTGAAATAATTTGTAATACTTCAGGAGATGTAGGCATTTGATAAGCATAACTATATCTTCCTGTTGGTGTATTTGTTAAAAGTGAAAGAGATGCTTGTGTAGTTGCAAATCTCCATCTATGTCTAGTTAAAGATGCTTCTGTAATATCAGAATAAATATTTGAGGCAACTAATGCTTCTGTGCTTCCATCTGAAAATGATGATATTGGTTGTGCACCTATCATCACTAAAGCTCTTGCACATATGTCTATATCTGTTGTTGCCATAATTTTTAAAAAAGCACCAAGGGGGATTTCTCCCCCTTAGTATGATTCTAGAATTACGCTAGAATAACTGTATTTAGGTTTGTTCCACCGTCATTTACAGATACTATTAAAATATCTACAACTGCGTTTGAACCACCGCTATTTACAATTATAATATCTCCAGCAGATAACTCTCTGTATGATAAGATGAAGTAATCATCGTTATCGATATCTCCTATTGCATCACCGTCAGTATAGTACCACATTGAATTTGATGGGCCCATCTGTGCGATTTTTTTAACAGGATTGTCTATTGCATAAGCCATAATATATATTTTCTCCTATTGTTATTATTCTGCACACAACTGCACTCTTGCAGCGTCGCCATCTATTTCAACAGCTCCTAACGAAATCATTGAAGTGATTAAGTGAGAAACTTTTTCTGGTACATAGTTAACTTCAGTTTTAACATCAGTTCCAACGCCTAAACCTAAAGCAGATTTGTGGAATGCTAAAGTTTGTCTGTCAGTCGCTACTGTTAAACCAGAGTGTACGAAGAACAAGAAGCCCATCCATCTTTTAGCAGTCATGCCATTAGCGAATGGAAGATCTTGTGGCCCTACGTATTCTACTCTAGAAAACTGATCTACTGATAATAGATCTGACCATTGTTTAGGCCCAATTGCCCAGTATCTTTGATTGTCATCTGGAACATCATTCGTGTTGAATACTTCCATCATGTTTTTCGCTTTAATCAAAGTCATACTAGTTGCTGAACTGTTTATGTTATTTGCGATTGAAGTTGCACCTTTCAGAACGTCTATGATTACATCATCAGTTTTTCTTCCTAATGCGTAAGCAGCCGATTGTGCAATTACTTGTCTTTCGTCAATGTTTACCTTTAACTCGTCTAACTTGTCAACGTAGTCTGCTGCATAGTAATCAGTTAAAGTTGCAGATGCTGTTGTATGTGAAAGATCCATAGCAACTACTTCAGCATGTCTTGCTTTAGTATTTGCAGAACCCTTTGCAACTTTTTGAAATTTAACAGAACTTCCGTTAACACCATTAACTGTTCTAACTAAGTTCTTTAATTTGCTTCCCATTCTTTGGTAAGCCATATGAACTTCAGCTTCGAACTGAGTAATAAAGGCATTTGTTATTGAACTTGCCATTTATATGTCCTTTTTGTTAAGTGTTAATTTACCGATTATCTTTCTAATGCAGGGGTTTGTTGTCCTTAGAATTAAGGGCAAACATTGAACATTTTAAAGGTCTTAATAAATAAATATTGTATTATGGATAATGTTGGCAACGCACATTAAATCCATTGTTTAGGGATAGTTATAACTTCACCAAATTCTATTTCACCTTTTTCATCGTAAGAATAAGTACCAAAAAGAGTAATAAAATCATCTGTATCTTTATAAACCCAAAAGTCGCCTGTTATGCAAGTAGCTGGTTTAGCAGAGTCAATATCTTTTTCGCTAATCCAACCTGTTTGACTTACACAATCAAGCCACTTTATAGGTTTTTTTAATTTCTTATATTTAAATTTAGCTTTGGTTGCTTTGTCCTTTGTATGCTTTCTCATATAACTCCGTTACTCGTCTTACATACGCAGGATCACGTCTAGAACTATCCCAATAACGAGGATCATTTAACATTGATTTTAAATCGTCTTGGGTAGCTGCAACATCTACTTGAGTTGGTGAAGTAGGCATACTTGTGTCTTTACTAAGTTTCATTAATTCTTCAATAACTTTTACACCATTAGCAGTACCTGCTAAATCAGCTATTGTAGAATAACCTTCTGGACTTAAATGTTTTTTAGACCACATACTTGCTGCTTCTATTCTTTCTTTACCTGCATCTCCAAGTTTTTGTTTTTCAATTTCTGGATTAGGTAAATTAGCAACTGCATTATCAATAAATGCTTTTACACCATTATCATATTGATCTTGAGATAATCCTGCAGACTTTGCAGTTTCTCCCCACCATTTAACTATAGGCATATCTTCAGATATAGTTAATTTAGTGTTTTCCATTTCTGGAACATTTAATTTATAAGCTTCTGGAACATTTTTAAGTTTTTCAGCTTCAAGATCTGTTCTAATTTGTTTAGTTAAATCTTCTGTTCTAGATCCTAATTTAGATTCAAGTGAGTTATAACTTGACGCTAAGTTTTCTATGTTAACTTGTTTAGTATTTTCATCCCAAAACTTATCCTGCACATATTCAGGTTTAGTTGCTTCAGAAGGTGTTTCTGTAGCGATTGGTGCTGAAGTTTCAACATTATCATCTGCCATCTTGTTCTCCTTTTTTGGTTCTTGATTTGATTATACCTACTAAGAATCTCATACCTTCAATATGAAATAATTGGTTGCTAGTAATGTTTGGCCCAGCAACAGCTTCTGTAGTTATTGATTGTAAGTAGTCTAGAACAACTTTACCATCATCTCCTTTAAAGAGAGTAGCAAAATGTTTATTTAATTTAGCTTCATCTTCTTCTGTTCTAACATATCCATCTACACTATTTGCAATCTTTGGTTTGTCTTTCTTTAATGCATCCCATGTCATTTATCCTCCTTGTGGAGTTTCTCCTCCTTCTGGAGCAGCACTACTCATTTGTTGTAACTGTTCCATTAATTGTTTTTGCTCTTGTTCATCTCTAATAAGTTTTTCAGGTAAGTTCATCTTTTCAGCTAAATATTTTGCAGTTTCATTTTGATCCACAATTAAGTTAATCATTTGTGGGCCAAATGTTCCTGCTATTATTTCATTGAAACGAGTTACATCTGCAACATCTTGTAAATGTTGAGCTTGTGCTAGAGGTGAACGTGGTGCTATTTTAACTTCCCTACCGTTTACTTTAGGAATGTCAATTCTACCTTGTTTAGATAAAATTCTAATTATTCTTTTTAACAATGGAGTAATTAATTCAGATTGAAGTCTTCCAAAAGAAGATCCTATCTGTCTAGATAAATCTGCCATTCTTTCTGAAACTTCGGTAGCAGTCATAGGAGTTCCTTCAGGTCTTCCTAATGCTTCCATGTATAAAGCTTTTTTAATATTCTGTCGCATATCATTTAATACCAACTGGGCAACATCAAAATTAGATGCTGCCTGAATTGGTAATAAACCTCTAGATCCAGGAGCTACAGGGATTAGAGATCCAGGTACAAGGGAAATGTTATCAGGATTTATTACGCCATCATCTTCGTAAGTATAAACTCCACTTACAGACATCTGTGCATTTTGTAATATTAATTCTATTGTAAGGTTACAAGTTTTAATTGCTCCCATTGCATTAAAGACTGGCCCTCTACCGTAAACTTCTCCAGATGCTTTATTCCATCTAAATACTAAATAAGGGTTAGAACCTTCGCCTTCATAATATTCTTCTAATAATACTGCTTTAGGATTTTCCATAACAACACAGAATTTATATTTTTCTACATTGTCTTCATAAACTTTATAAATAGCTTCAATTAATTTAATTTTTTTCTTTTGTTTTAATGGATCAAAATTTTCTGGTAATTTAGCTTTAGGATATAAAATATTTATTTCATCTGGTTTACACATTCTTGTTCTGTAAATAGTATCTATTTTTCCATCAGGCCCATTATTTAAACATACTCTTGTAAGAGGTACTGATGTAAATTTAATAGGATTAACTGCATCTCCTTCTTCAACAAGAATAACTCCTGTGCCAATAGCAAGATCCATAAATGCTTCATGTATTTCTTGGTTAAAGTTTGATTGTTGTAATACTTGGAAAACGTAATCAGTAATTTTATCTAATTCTAAATTAATAAAAGATTTTTGTTCAGGTGGTATTTCAGATCCAGCTTGAAAATCTGCCCATCTAGCAAATGTAGGTGTAATACCTGCTTGTAATCTAGATGCAAATTCTTGTACTCCAACTACTGCAGTTTCATCAAATATTTTATCAGATCTTTTTTGACCTGGAGATTCATCGTAAAAAGATTCTCTATTAGGAAGACAATATTCATAAGCTTCTTCAAATTTATCTTTCCAATAATCTTTTATGTTTTGAGCTTCCTTATACTTTTTAAGTATCTTACTAGCTTTATCTGATGAGCTAGTTATAGGTACGTCTGCTGCGTCTATATATTCCATTTATTTTTTCTTTGGTTTTTTTTTTGGTATTATTGTCCAAGGTGGTAAATCTCTTGATTCTGCTGTAAGTCCAGGATTATGCTTTCTTAAATAAGCTTCTCCTTCTTTGGTACTTAAATCAATTACCTTTTTTTTTGATGTATAACTTTTATCTGACCAATCGCCCATTATATCTCCTATACTGTATCAAAGTAACCACGACCACCTGCATATCCAAACATTGATCTTGATCCTTTTAATCCTCTACGTTTTTTATATTCTTCTTCTGATATTTTAGTTGCAGCTTCTGCATCTTCTGCTGCTTTATTTTCTTTTGCTATTTCTTCTTCTGTTTTATATTTTATCTCTCTATCTTCATCATTACGACCACTCTGTTTCCAAGTAGATTTATATGTTACATTTCCATATTTATCTGTATGTCTAATTTTTTCCCTTCTCCAACCAGATAAAACATTACCTCTAGCATCTGTTCTTCCTGCCATTCTATCTTCCATGTATGAATCATAAATTTTATCTTGTTCTGCAGCCGACATTTGTTCAAATGCAGTTTTACTTATATGAGTTCCATCTAATGTAGTATAACCTTTTCTACCAGCAACTTTTGTATTAAAGTAATCTCTATTGTCATAAGCATTTTTTGCTAATGTTGTTCTAAACAAAGAAGCAACTGGAGAGAGCATTTTAGCTTTCATGACCTTATCATAACCACGCTGTTTAAAATCTTCTGTATCTTGAGCTGTAGTTACTTTTCTATCAGCATAAGTAGTAATCTTAACATTCTTATTTATGTTTTTATTATACTTAGTTGCTACAGCTTCTGCTCCTGATACTTCTGTATCTCCAGCTCCTTTATTATCATTGCTCATATATTATTTCTCGTCATCAAAATCACCAAAGTCTGCATCTAAATCATCATCATCTTCATCATCGCATTTGCAAACTTGCTCTTTTAATTTTTCTAAAAGCTCATTTTCTTGATCGTGAAGTTCTTCTAATTTTTCAAAGATTTGTTCAGGTGTTAATTTTTTTGCCATGATTTTCCCTTTTTTTCCAAAATGACGAATATCCAGCATTACGCAACGCACAATATAACTGGTAAGGAGTAATGATCCACCATCGGTAAAAACCAATAAGCTTCATCATAAATGATACGCAGCTTAAAAGATTAAGATTTGCAAAATGCCAATCATGCTTAACTGGACATATTAAAATTTTATAAGGATATAAGTAGCTTAATTTATTAGTAGCTTCATCTTCAGTTAATATATCTAGACTAATACCTGAATGATTACCTTGTAAATCAATCCAAATCTTTTGATCTGGTAAATATTGTAAAGCACCACAATGCCCAAAATTAGGTTTTCTACACCACCATTTAGTCCATTTAGAATATCTTTCTGTTCTAGCTGGATGAAAATATATTAACCATTCCGTTTGAATAGATCCCATACTTTTCTTGTCTTTCTTTTTTGTCCAGCAAATACATCCCATTCCTTTTTAACAATAGTAGGTTTAGATTGAGATTTACCTGATAGAAGTGTTCTACCTTCACCAGCTCCCATCATTAAATATTGGAGAGCATCATGTACGTGAGAGTATCTATTTTTAAATGGTTTCTCATCATATCTATCTCCTGATGTTTGAAGTCTTCGATAATGATAACCACCATTAAATCCTTTTTTTAAATTAATACATTTTTTGTCTAGCAAGAAACCAGCTTTACCATCTAGCAATCTTTGTAATGTTGTATCTACTGCTTCAACTCTTAAAGCAGGATCATTAGAAGGAGCTGGTAATGCTTTTAATCCATTGTTTCTCATAATTTGAAAAGGAGTTCTTTCATCAGTTTGTGATCTAAAATCTCCAGCAGGATCTCCGTATATTTGAACATCAAAATTTCTATATGATTTTCTTATTTCACCACGAAGTAATTCTGAAAATCTCATAACACCCATATCAAAGCATACTAGTTCATTTAAGATATGCCATCTTCCAGTAACTAATCTTTGAGCAAAGACTGCTGCAGGTGTTAAACCAAAGTCAATTCCTATAAATATAGGTTGTGTTATATTTGGTTCTAAAGTTTCAACAGCACAATGTAATTCTTGTTTAAAGTTTGGATATACAGGTTTACCTTCTTCTATACTTCCTAGTTTATTTAAAACATAAACATCTATCCATCCTTTTGTTTTACCCCTAATAATATTTGAATAATATTTTGGTGTTAGGTTTTTTTTATTTTCTGCAAGATCATTTGGATCATAAGCAGTAGTCATTCCATCTTTATCTTTCTTCTCAGTTAATGCAGGAGGTTGAGAATAGAAAGACCAGTTATCAGGTTTAATTAACATTAAAGCTTCATCTCTAGATATGTGATCTGGTACAGGAACATCTGCTGCCATTATTGGCCACCAATGATCTTCTTCAGGTGCATTGGTATCAGCTATTACTCCATACCATGTTGCACCTCCATCTCTCATTGAGGGAAATCTTCCTACCCTCATAGTACAAGCATCTATAATTGATTTAGGT
>VTLG01016331.1_pt1 | contig 37048 bp, 62 predicted proteins | sample 4694571 | NCBI WGS metagenome assembly VTLG01 (sample SAMN12604809, study PRJNA352737) | marine metagenome | biome: ENVO:00000447; feature: ENVO:00000209|ENVO:00000569|ENVO:01000036; material: ENVO:00002151; isolation source: viral sequences binned using virsorter ...
AATAGCGGATGCCAAAGAAAAAACTCTGGAAGAAACCAGTAGGAAAAGTTTTTGATGTAGGTATCTGCCGATATTGTAAAAAATCTATGACAAGCGATGATAGCTTTGTTGCTTTTGCAGATAAGACTAAAGCTCATTATTCTTGCATGGTTCAAGATGACCAACAAAGATCTTTAGATAAAACTTACGAATAATTTAGATAAAAAAATAGCGGGGTATTTCTACCCCGCCTTTTTTTTTGCTTATCCTTTAAATGTATTTTGATATGACATCTCAGCCTCCAGCTTAGGTAGCATAGGTGCATATTTATTCTGCAGCTTTTGCTCCTCCTGGATATTAAGATCTATCTCATTCCATTTTTTTAAGATCATCTCATGTTTTGTATGGTTGATGTCTCCGAGAAGATCTCTCGGATTACCAGCAAAAAATTTATTTATGTCATATCCAAAGATCTTACATAAATAAAATAACTTACTAGATGAAATCTCGTTAGCAGCTTTTTCGTATTTTTGAATCTGCTGAAACGTAAGATTCATCTTATTTGCTATCTTGGATTGAGTCATAACATTTGGGACTCTTTTCTCTTTCCCGTTTTCATGTTTAACTATTTTATCCAAGTGTCTTAAAGCAAACATAACTTTAGCTATCCTTGCTTTTTCTTGTAGCAGCGCATTTATAATCATTCATTACCTCCGTTGGTTATTAGATTATTTAATGCAGCGGTTCTTTTGTTTTTATTCAAATCAGATAAAGGCTTTTGATAAAAACCTTTAAATGTATTTAAACCTTTTTCCCATCCGTATCTTGCTGCGAAAGAGGCATCATCTAATACTCTCTTAGCATACATAACAGATGCGCTAAATTTTCTAAAAGGAGAGGCTCCTTTTTTCCAATTAACGCCAGCTCTTTTAGCAGCAGCTTTAACTAAGCCTGCTCCATATTCTTTTCTATAGGGAAAAATTCTTTTATATTGTTTATTAAAAGTAATAGGATTCATTTGAATATCCATCCAGGCTCTTAACAATTTATATAAGTCTCCAGTTATTTGAACTTTTCTTTTTCTTTTATCTGTCTTTAAATAATGGGGTCTGAATTGACTATCTCCATCCAGGGAATGCCTAACATTAATCACATAGAATCCCTGCTCATCATCATAATAAACATCATCATAACAAACAGCGAGAGCTGCGCTTAACTCTATTCCAGTTTCAGCTAGCATGTGGATCCAGGCTTTTTTACCTGGGTGGTTTTGAGAATTAATCATATTATAAACATCATTTGATTTAGGCAGCCAATCATCTTTAGCTGCAGCTCTATTCTCTAATTGTCTAGGATGAAAATTAAAAGCTAGTAGTTCCTCGATCTCAATATTCCATTCATTATCCTTACAGAATATTAAAAAGTTTTTAAAATACTGTAACGCTCTTTGGACCACAAGCTTACCAATTCTTTCATCAGTTCTAATACCGCTCTTAATCTTACAGCTTTTTAACAACCCATTCTTAGTGCTATTTTCTCCATGTTTAAAGTCTGCAGCCTTATACTCATCTAAATATGTTTTGCTTATATACGGCTGGATATGAGCCTCCAGGATAGCAATATATCCTCTTTTAGTCTTTTCATCTAAGTCTGGCTCAGCATTAATGGATTTAAAATACTCTTTAAAAGCATCATTAAAAGTTATTCTATCTGTCTTTACTGGTTCCATAGTAATACCAAGCTCACTAATAGTTTTAGTTAAAGAATCTTTTTCAAGTTTAATTGCAGCAGCTTGCTGGTCTATTGGAAAAGATCCAATCGTAAATTCTTTACCACCCACCTTGGCATAGACTTTATATCTATTACCATTCTTAGCTGTTCTTGTTTCCATTTTTACCTCCTGTTTTTTTAATTATTATTAAATCATCTTTGGGATTATAAACATCTACAGTGATCCATTTAGTGTTTTTATCCACTGGATCTGGATCAACAGTTTTTTTAGTTATTAATAATTTTTTCCAAAATGGTTTCTTTTTCATTTATATTTCCTTTCCTCTCTGCCCAGGTTGACCATAGCCACCTTTGCTTTCAGTGTAATTAACCAATCTCTCTGTAAAACCAAAAGGCATAGAGTCTCCTTTAGGAATTACCCATAAATGAAATTGGTTTGCAGTATCTACCAATCTGTTTTCTGCTGGATAAATTTCAACTGCCTCTCTATCTTCTCCACACAATTCATTTTTAATTATTTGAAAATGTCTCCAATCATGGATGGCTTTTTTATCGTGTCTCTTTATGGTTAGGTAATCAATTAAACCTTTAAATGGTTTAGCTAAAACGTATTGATCACAATTTTTACCTCGTAAAATATTAACTTGATAAATATCATTAACCCAGATCTCTTGTTTACCCATCTCATTCAACATATCTTTAGATTGTTTCCAGGTTAAAGTTTTTCCTAATTGTTTAGCCAGGTTAATATTTTTTTGTATTCTTTCTTTGATTGGCATTCCATAATTCAAAGAAGATTTCTCAAACTTTTTCATTTTTTAAAAACATCTCCTTTCTTGTAATCGATAACTTTCATTGTTTGTTTATTTATTGGAATAGGTTTAGCAGCTGCATCTGTAAGCTTACCTAAGCTACTCTTTTCAGTAACAGCTGAATCTCCTAACCCACCTGGATTTAACTGATGATTTTTTGAGTGATATTCTCCATCTAAAGAATGTCTGCAGCTTTCTCTCTTTTCCTCATAATGAGCAATTCTACTATTCATAAAACGAATTAAATTATCTAATCCTAAAGGATCTTTAGATCTTGCTCTGTAAAATTCAGCTCTATTAAAAATTTGTCTTAATTCATAAATAGCTGATTTACATTGAATTATTTTTCTTTTTAAGTGAGATCTTTTTTGAGCTATATCCGCTGGAATAATTCTTCTTACCATGTGAACATTATTCTCGCTGCATAATTCTGCAAGAGCGTCTAGTTCTTTTTTATCTTTTGGCATTATTATCCTCCTCAGGATTAAACCAATTAGGTACAAATTTAGCACCAATAACTGTTACAAAAAATGTTCTTTCAAATTCTGAACCAGTTTCTTTTACCGCAACTTTTCCAGAAGAGCTTGGTTTATGAGGTGGATATAATCTTACAATCTCTACCTCATCTCCTCTGAAATCTTTTACTTTATCTCCAGGCTTTAACTCAGCGCCTGGAGTCTTGTTGCCATGTACCGCTATAAGTTTCCATTTAGCCATCTATGTTCTCCTTTCCTAAGTTAGCTTTTGCAAAGTAATCTCTTAACTCAAGCTCATCTTTGATATTTATTATTTTATTATATTGATCTGCTGTAATTTTTTTCCAACCAATAGCAGCACAAAAATAATAATCAGTTTTATTTTTATAAACTACCTGGCAAAGATCTCCGCAGCTGGTAGATCTATGACCCATGTATTTACCTTTGTCTGGACCATCCTTGAGTTTAGGATTTTTATTTAATGGAGCGATCATTGTAAAATTTCTTGATCCATCATATTTGAATCCGTTTTCATAACAAGTTATGTCGGGATTGCTCCAGGAATCCATCGCATTCTGAGAAGATTTATAAATATCCTCCAGGATCCAATGAACGTCTTTACCTTTTTCATTTAATCCAGGTGTATATGTTGCAATATGTACTGGATCTTTTTCAAAAGCTTTATGTATTAATCTGATTTGTTCAATCATTAAGCAGCCTCCTTTAAAGTTTTTGCAGTTAGTTTGTTTTTTAATTCATCACATCTTTGATTTATTCCTGGAGTGTTCATAGAACCACAATCAATAAATACTACCTCCATAACTTCTTCCAAGATCCAATCATTCTTAATCATGTAATTTTTAAGATCTAATTGTTTTTGATTTAACTTAGCCATTAAGCAGCCTCCTTTAAATTGTTTCTGTATAATTGAGCATTAAAAACTTCTCCAACAAATTGATGTTGTTTTAATTTCTTTAAATTTTTAAAGAAACCAACCAACCCAACCAAGTTATTATTCATTGTGAAAGTAGTAGTTTTTAATTTTAAGTGGATCTTACCAACAAAGTTATAATTGTGAGTGCCAGTAAAAAATTTTTTAACATAAGCATTCAACCATTTACCTTTATCGGTTTTGTTAGAGATGGCTGGTACTTTGTATTCTTTGTTTTTCCAACCATCTTTATAAACAACAGTAGTCATTAAGCACCTCCCATTCCATTAGGAGCCATAAACAAAGTGCCAGTTTTTGTGATCTTTGTCGATGGCATATTAACAGTTCTTAATTTTCTGTAATCTTTTAAATCAATATCTAAAAGAGAGTGATAACCAAGACCCAGGTTTAAACCTAATCTGTATTCCTTATCATTGTGAACAAATAAAAAAGAAACTGGAAAAATTTTATCAGCAGATAATTTCCAGATCAAACCAGGATTTAAGTTTTGGTTTCTTTTTTCTTTTATTGATTTTTTATTTAGATCTTTAAGTGTTACCCAATCTAAATATTTAATTAACACTTTTTTTGTCATGCAGCAGCTCCTTTCAGTTTTTCTATTGCTGGATTTTTAATGTGTTGGTAATCCAAATATTGTGAACACCAATTATAAAAATCATAATCGTTATCTCCAAGAACCTCATTGGCTCCAGGGATTGTGTTTAAGAACTCTTTATATTTAGCTCTTACTTCTTTTTCAGTTAGTAGTATCAAGCAGCCTCCTTTTTTAGTTGATGATATTTCTTAGCCTCATGATCGCTGCCAAAAACTTTGCAGCTATCACATCTCTCAATGTGAGGTTTTGAATAAGGATCTTTAGGATCATTAATTCCAACAGCCTCAACATTTTCAAAATAACCTTTACTCTCACAAGACTCACACTTGTAAGTATTTTTACATTCGATTAACCATCCCGTTTTACCAAATGGAAATTTAAAATTTTCTCTAACCATAGCTTTTAAAATATGTTGCCATCCATCCTCTTCTTCACAGATCTCTTTAAGTTTTTTAACAACATCATAATAAGTTCTGACTTTTTCTCCGTTAATTTTAAAATCTAAGTCATCATATTTATTTCCAACAAAACCTTTCATGATTTCCTCTGCTCTTAAATCTTCAATGAATAAATATTTTGTTTGTGGGATGTCATCTCTAACATTGTCATAATTATAAATGTCATTCATGCCATCAAAAGATCCCGCCTCATATTTAATTGCGTCATCTTTTAAAGTTTTTAAAGCAGCATCAGTTCCAGATAAAACTTTTACTGTTACTGAATTACCCATTGAAAAATAAGAAGATGATGCTGTTGCTTTCATGCCAAGATCTTTAGCTTTCTTTTTTAAAAGCTTAGCGACCAAAGCAGCCTTGCTTAGTTTCTTCATAGTACCTCCGATGTTGTGATTAATAATTTTTTTGAGAACCATACATCTTTAAGATAAGCATTTTTGTCAAAATGTCAATGCCTTGGATAAAATATATTTGACAATAAAGCAATCTAAAAATGGCGTAAAAAGGGTGTTTACAACAGTTAAGTTGTTCAATTTGGGTTAGATAATGAGCCTTAGCTTATATTCCTAGCTTGCTTTGCTCATCTTGCAGCTGGATCACATCGATTAATTTTGCGTGTGCATCCTTAGAGAGAGCTGCAATTCCTGGCGGATATATCCCGTCATTTTTTTTCTTTAGTCTCGTTATTTTTGACATCAGAGACTTTCTCTCTTTTTCCTTTGCCTGGATCTTTTGCTCCAGGTGTTGGTAGTGCGTTTGCATTGGTATCTACCTCCTTAATGCGTTGAAAGTCATAAGATAAAGTTTTTTCATTTATGACTATCTTAGCAGCTGAACTTGGTACACTAACCTTAGCAGCTGCATTCAGATCTTTAAATATTTCTGTTGCTGTAAAAGAAACAGAACCAGACCAGAATTTTTCAAACTTTTTAGGGGTGTTCATTTAATAACTTTGAATACTCCTTTTCTTTTTTTAATTTATTTTTTAATTTTAAATTCTCTTGGATTAGTTTTTTATTTTCTTCGTTGAGTATTTGGTAGGATTTAATTGCCTCAATTATATATCTTGAAAAATCTATACTTTCTTCTAGTGCATTATACAACCAATGTAAAGTGTCTCTTGGATTTTTCAACATGACAGCTCTCATGGTAATTTTAAATTTATCTAATCCCTCAGAGTCTCTGTCCAGGATCCGTGAAATAAGTTCGTTAGTATTTGGATCTGGACTTAGCTGTATTTTTTCGTTGGGGTAGCCTTTGTTACTCTTAGGCTCCTTGCTCTTCCTTTTAAATTTGTCAGCCATCCTCTTGCTATTAATTGTTTAACGTATTCATGTATGCTGTTTTTAGATTTTAAGTTTAGCGCCACCTTTATTTCTTCATAAGATGGCGCTAGATCATTCTTAGAAATTTGGTTTTTTATAAATAAAAAAACTTCATTTTGTTTTTTAGTTAATCCAAATCTCTTAGTCATATTTCCCCTTAAAAATCGAGAGGCTCATCAGCAGGTTTTGCTGGAGCTGATCCCGTTTTCTTAATAGTGATCTTTAGATCTTTGTTATCTTGGATGTAAGCGCTTGCCTCCATCCAGGTACCATCTATCGTAAAATTTTTACGATAAGGTTTACCCTCTTTATTCTTCTTATCACTATCCACCAACACTAAGTCTGGTCTATTATCTCCAGCCTTTTTGTCAGCATTCCTTTTCAATGAAAAGGTACAGATCCAATTTGGATCTTTTGGTTTTTGAAAGTCAGCCATAAAATATTATCCTCCTATTAATTGCTGGTTTCTATTCTTAAAAGCCATGACAATTTCATCATACTTTTTAGAATTTTGTTGTTTAAGCTCAATCAAATATTTTTTATTTTGACTTGCGAGCTGATCTAAATTTGCTTTAGATGTAATATTTTTTATTCTCTCCATAATGATAGAGCTGTGGTTTAAATCAATTCCAAGATTTTCGTTTAAGTTTTGTTTTTTATTTGATAGCTCCTCATCTGAATAGACGTTACCATGAATACCAAGCGCTTTAAGTATTGCTCGATCAGCTGCGCGTTTCTCTGCAACAGCTATTGGAAAACTAAAATCATTATTAGCTGGAGAAACTTCTCCTAGAGTATAAAAATTTTTTCCATTAAAAGTAGCTACACCTTTTATAACTGCGCAGCCTTTAGGTAGATCACAATATTTAACCTCTACGTTGGTTTCAATATTATATTTATTTGCCAATTTTTCTAACTCCAAATGTTTGATTGCATACTTACCATTATTAATCCGCCACATACCTCCGTTAGCTTTTAATCTTACAATTTCATTTTCTATTTTATTTATATTAATTACCTTACCCATAATTCCTTTCCGTCATCCAGGCGATTTGAATAAGAAACAGCACCCGCTGCGGTGTGCAAACTTAAAATATCCGCCTGGACAACTTCATTCGCGTTAGCTTTTTTAATGGCTATTAGGGAGAGAAAAATTACCAGGATGAAACATAGTTTAAAGATACTGGTTCTTTTTCTTCGTGCGAATTTTTTTTCTAAAAGAATAGCTTGTATATTTATTACTTCTGGATTTTTCATAAGTTCATTATCAATTCTATAAATTCTATAATGGCAACTATTCCAAGCTCTATAGCCAGGATGGTATGATAGATATGCCAAACAACTCCCTTTTTATTTTTAAATAATTTTTTTTTCATTAATTTAATTTCCATAATTTTTTTGCTATATCTAAGTGTTCTCCCATATTTTTCCAAAAGAAATGAGTAAAGTCTGGAGAGATCTCCTGGACCCAGGTAGATTTACCAGCATGCTTTTCCATTATACTTTCTCTTTCATGTGCTAACCTGGACATTTTAGATACATATAATTTTAAATTTTCTGGTTTTAATTCATCGCAATTATCTGGAGTAAAAATATTATATTTTTCCTCATTCATTACGACTAAGTGAGGTTTCTTTTTTCCTTGATTTGCAAAATAGTAAGTGGCTACCTGGAGAATATGATCCTGCCATCCCATATAACCTTGATTAATATTAGGTAGGGAGTAGGTGCAGCTGCCATCTTTCTTAGGTCTATTTTTTTTTCTATATTTTGTTTTAAATTCAACAAATGCGTTTTTATTTTCTATGTCGATTCTACCTGTTACTGGTAAAATACAATTATCTAAATCTAATGATATAGATCTTTCACATTCTGTCTCTCCAGTTAAAGCAACATCTTTCATCGCATCTTTTAAAGTCTGATATGATTTTGCTAAACCTTTCTTACAAACTTCATAAGATTTTTTATCTTCATCATCTACTGGTTTATAAGCGTTATATTCTTCTAGGATTTTATCAAAAATTTTTCTTTGTTTTGGGATTGGTTCTTTTATTAATCCTTTTCCTTTAATATATCTCCAAAGATAATTTCCAAAAGTAAGTATCAACATTTCTCCCAGGCAAGTACCCGTAAACATTTTACAATTACCAGGAAGATTTCTTCTCTCTTCTTGGCTTAGATAAAGATATTTATATGCCCAGAGGCAAATCATCGTGGATAGTTGTGTTGGGGACCAGTGGTTGAGTTTATAAAGTTCTACCCAGGGAGGTAGATCCTTAATGTTTTCTATAAAATCATCTGTTATTTTTTTTACTTCTGCATCTTTTTTTAAAATCATAAAACGAATCAGTTAAGAACATTATCTATACATTTCATGATTCTTGTCAAAACAAATATTGTATATAAACTGGGAGTTGCGTGTAATTACCTTGGTTTTATACCCATAATCCACATTATTTATAAAACTTAATATTGCCAATATGGTAAAAATCACTATATCTAATTGCTATGACTTTAGAACAATTTAGAAAGAAACAAAATTTATCTTATAAAGAGCTAGCAGCTTTCCTGGGTATTAAGGGATCTCCAGCATCCACAGTATTTAGATGGATCAAGGGAGAAAGACTCCCTAAAAGACAATCAATGAAATTAATTGAAAAAAAAACCCAAGGCAAAGTTAAACCCGCAAGCTTTTATGGCTAAAAAAAAACTTAAAGGAACTATAGATGACTACCCGTTGGTTCACATTATTTGTTATGATTGGGTTTCTAACTCTGAGTGGATGTCAGTACCTAAAGGAAAACGACTTGAACCCTCTAAGTGTCATTCGGTGGGGAAAATCTTTAATAAAACAAAAACCAAAATCCAAACCTTTTCCTCCTGGAGTTACGAAGATAATGAATTGGAAATCGGAACTATCGAAACCATCCCTAGAGCCTGGGTTATTGAAATAAAGGAAATTAAATGAGATTTAAAATCTTCATTTTTATTTTATTTACTTTTTATGTTTTTATTATTTGGGATGACTTAGTTGTTGCTGAAACCCCAGATCCTTACGAAATGGAATGGATTGTTTTTTGTGAAACTTGGATGCGTTATGTCAATAAATATCCAGATGCTTTAAATGCTGGCTGCTGCGATATTGATCATCCAAGTAATGATATTTTAAAAGAGGGATGGAGAGGAGAGAGCTTATTATTTTGTGATGGTAAGGAAATAACTTAATGAGTGATTTTTTAGATAAAGAATTGGAAAAGATAGATGCTGGATTAGCGCAAACCGAGGCTATTAAAAAGGAGGCAGATCATTTAATGATAAATAAAATTAAAAAATATGAAGATGAAATTTCTAGGCTTAAAGAGGATAGAGATAGATTGGTTGAGGAAAATTCCAATTATGAAACTATCAGTAAATCTCATAAAGAAATTAATGGAGAGCTGCGGAAAGAATTAAATGAAGTAAAGGAAGATAATAAAAAAATGGCAAAGCAGGTTGATGATTATTTAGATAAATTAAGAAAAGCGGGAATTATTTAATTGGCTAGAGATATTTATTATAAGGATGTAAAGTTTTCTGCTTATTCTTTATGGCATAGAGCTTTACCCGAAAAATTAGGTTTTATTGATATTGATTCATGTGGGATCTGTTTAAAATGTAAAACTCCGTTGTATCTTGCTGAAACTGCTTTTGATGTTGGGCAGCCGTGGAAAGCTACCACCACAACTGAGGCTTTGGCAAGATTAGCTGGTTTACCCTCGTTCCTGGTTTTTTATAAGGTTGAGGGATCTTCTGTTACTTCATTTAGAATTAAGCAACTAACTCCCTGGAAATCGGATGAGATGAATATGTTACCTGGTGGTTGGACCCAAGTGATGCAGCTCCTCCAGGAGCGCCACGATAAAATTTGCGAAAAGAGTGCTGATGGATAAAATCTTTTTAATAATTTTTTGCAGTTTATCTTTTTTTGTGATTTTATCAATTTATATGTTGGTGGTGGTTTTATAATGAGCTTATTTTTTGTAGGAGATAATAAAATCCTGGATGATAATAGATTGAGTTCTAATGATAAAGTTATTTATTTAAAATTAGTATCTTATATGAACCGACACACAGGATCCTGTTTTCCGCGCCATGCCACAATCTCCAAAGCTATTGGTTTAAGTAGATCTACTATTTATCGTAGCATTCTCCACCTTGCTAAGCTGGGGTACGTTAAAATAACACGGAAAAGTTCAACGAATGAATATCACTTACCTAAACAAACAATACTAGAAAATGCTAGAAAGAAACTAATTGTGGATAATTATGTGTCAAATAAATCAAATAATGTGTCTCTACTGACGGATATTAATAAAACTAAATATAACTATTATAGGGGTAAGAATAATTATAGGAATAACTATAATAGATCATCGTTCGCGAGTGGTGGGGTTGCTAATCATTCTATAAAACATTTCGAGTATAAAGGGGAAAAATATGACAGTATTGGAGAAGAGGGTCATTTTATGGAATTTCAAAATAAATCTGGTAAAAGAATAAGAGTGCATAAATTTAAAAGTTTAGTGGAGGCGATTAAACCTCGCAATCCAAAAAAAAAGTTTGATACCGCTGCGATAATTATGGTGCAGCGTGAAACTAAGGCTAGTTAAATTAATTGAAATATTTGAAAACGCTGGAATGTGTGAGCGTTTAATGAGTAAGCCTAAAGCACCAAGCTCTCCTAAAATGTGGGATCTCCTTGAAATGTCTTATGATCCTAAAGATATTGGCTATTATGATAAGAAACCTGGACTAAAGCTTAGAGCTACTTTTAAACAAATGAACTGCTGGGAGTTAGCTATTGATTTACTTATCTTAGTTGAATTGGACCAGAGAAGATTAATTTGGGGTCGAGCCATGAGATTTTCCTGGGTATCTTTAGCGCGTAAGTTTGGTGTTCATCGAACAACTATTAAAAGAAGATATTTAACTGCGCTTATTAATATGGAAGAACAAGCAAGAGAGAAGAATATGCTCGACAATATCGACAAAATTAATTAAACAGAGTGATATAATGGAGGAAACGTATGTCGTTCATTACCCACCGCGCACATTACCTCTATGCCAGGCAGACCACTAAAAAAAATACAATGCGATTCTATCGCAAGACATAGCGGTTTAAGATGCCGAGCAAAAGGGTATTTAAAAAAGAGTGGATTCTATCGCTGCCGATTCCATGGAGGAATGTGCCAAGGAGCCACAACATTAAAAGGAAAAATTAAAGCTTATAAGAATTTATTGCCGTTTAAAAATAAAACGGATGAAGAGATTAAACAATGGATATTAAACAAAACGAAATTATTAAGAGACTCGAACTTGGAGAACCACTAAGTAAAATATGCAGAGATAAAACAATGCCAAGTCTTTCTGCAGTTTATAAGGCTCAAAGAGAGGATGAAGATTTACAAAAAAAGATTAGGAATGCCAGGGAGACAGGTGTATATACTCTCCTGGATAAGATAGCAGAAGATATGGAAGTTCCTAAAAATAATCAAGAGATGATGTTTATTAAAGAAAAATGGGGACACATTCGCTGGATTGCGAGCAAGTTAGCAAGCAACGTCTTTGCGGATAAAACTAAATCAGAGATCAAACAAGATCTTACAATGAGCGTAAGTTGGGGAGCGCCTAATGATGAAAAGAATATGCTACAAGCTAAAGAAGTTATGGATCAAGTATCAAGTACATCTGTTAAAGAGTTACCTGGAAATGTCGGGGATTATCCGAAAGCATAAGAAGTAATCCTACTGGTTAGCCTGGTTTATCGGGTACATGATACGAGGAAACACAGTTCCGCGCGCGCGTATGATTTCTGAATGTTCGCTATTTGTTCGCTAATGATTACTATTATCAACACAAAGGATAACACAATGTTTAAATTTTTATTTGATTTGCTTGGTTCTCAGCAGTTTGAGAAACCGATGACGTTAAAAAAACAAGAAAAACGCAAAGTTGAAAAGGGAAATACGCAAAGGGGTATACCCCCAAAAGCTGGCGCTGTGCGCAATAATATTATATCTAGGGAGATCGAGGCACACACAGAGACAAACACACAGCCAGGAGATAAATTAATTACTGCTCTAGTTTTAATTCAAGAAGAAACAAACTCTATGGTAGTTCACTTTAACGGCTTTGAAACAGAGGAACATGCAAAAAGTTTTGCATCAAAATTAATGAAAAAATCTGGTATTAATTACAATTCGATGAGTGATTTTTTTAAACTACCAACAATTCACTAGGGAGGGATAATGGATATTAATTTATTTATTCATGAAGTTAAACACTATTGGAAAGATCATAAAAAAGTTATGATCGCTGTAGGTGTTATACTTGCTATTTTAATAATTTTATAATGCACGTTAAAATTCCATATTCTCCTAGAGAGCTGCAGAATAAATTACATAACGAATTAGATAAATATAGATTTGCGGTTTTAGCGTGTCATCGGAGATTTGGAAAAACAGTTTGCATGTTGAATCATTTAATTCGGGCGGCTTTGCAAAATAAGATGGTTAATCCGAGATACGCATATATCGCTCCAACCTATAAGCAGGCTAAATCCATAGCCTGGGATTATATGAAAATGTTTGCTGGAGCTATTCCAACAACCAGGTTTAATGAAACAGAATTAAGATGTGATCTACCCAACGGCAGCCGAATAACTTTACTTAGCTCGGAGCAGCCAGATTCACTAAGGGGTTTGGCTTTAGATGGAGTTATAATTGATGAGGTAGCTCAGATCCAACCTAAGCTCTGGAATGAGATTATTAGACCCGCTCTATCGGATCGTAAGGGGTTCGCATATATGATCGGTACGCCAGCTGGAATGTCTAACCTATTTTATGAATTATACCAGCAGGCAACAGCGGATCCTAAGTGGTTCACTTATACAGCTCCCGCATCAAAAACAGGCATTATAGACCAGGAAGAATTAGACGCTGCTAAAAAACAAATGGGGGAAACTAAATTCCGCCAGGAGTTTGAATGTGATTGGATCGCAAATATTGAGGGATCCATTTATGGTAAAATTATGAAGAAGTTGGAAGATAATCAACATATTGTTAATATGGATTATGATCCAAGTTTATTAGTTAATACTTCATGGGACATTGGAGTTGGAGATTCCACAGCTATTGTATTTTATCAAAAGCTTGGTAATACCATAAGAGTAATAGATTTTTATGAAAATCGAAGAGAGGGGTTGCCTCATTATGTCCAGGTGCTTAAAGAAAAAGATTATATTTATGATAAACATTTTGCACCGCACGATATTGAAGTTCAAGAGTTCTCTTCTGGAAAAACTAGGAGAGAGGTGGCTTACCAGTTAGGAATTAAATTTAGAATACTTCCTAAAATTCCTTTAGAGGATGGGATCCACAGTTTAAAGATGCTTTTACCCAGATGTTATTTTAACCTGGATAAAACAAAACCTTTAATAGATGCTTTGAGACATTATCATCGAAAGTATAATGAGAAGATGAAAATGTTTCATAACAAGCCTACTCATGATTGGAGCAGCCATGCCTGCGATAGTATGAGGTATCTTGCGATGTCTATTAATGACTATGAGGATAAACATAAAATAAAACAAGAAATAGCTATGAATGATTATAAAATACATGGGAGTTTAGTTAGATGAGTTTTTTAACACCAAAAATTCCAGCGATGCCTCCTGTACCACCAATCGAACCTTTACCAGCAGCTCCAAGTTATGAGGATGAGGAAAGAAGAAAACAAGCAGCAGCTGATGCAGCAAAGCTTAGAAGAAATAGAATAGGTAGAAAACAGACTATTCTTACCTCTCCTTTAGGAGATGAGTCTGAGGCAACTGTTGAAAAGAAAACTTTATTAGGAGGATAATATGGGAGGATTTGTATCAAGACCAAAACCGCCACCACCACCAGCTCCAGTTTATGTAGCTCCAACGAAACCAGAAATTTCACAAGCTACAGCTACAGATAAATCTGATATAGCTAGAGGTAAAGGTAGATCTTCAATGATCTTAACTGGACCACAAGGCTTAGGAAGTGGCGATTTAAAATTAAGAAAAAAAACATTATTAGGATAAATTATGCAATTAACACCAAAAGCTAAAAAAGTTATTGATACTTACGGATCTTTAAAGACTCAAAGAAATACATGGGAATCACACTGGCAAGATGTAGCAGATTATATGTTGCCAAGAAAAGCGGATATAACATCTAAAAGAACTAAAGGAGATAAACGGCACGATCAAATTTACGATGGTACTGCTACTCATGCTTTAGAATTATTAGCGGCATCTCTACATGGGATGTTGACTTCAACAACTTCTGCCTGGTTTGCTTTAAAATTCAGAAACGATATTATTGATCAAGATGATGGAGCTAGTGAATGGCTTGAAGATTGTAATAAAGTTATGTTGCAAGCTTTTGCAAGATCAAACTTCCAACAGGAAATTTTTGAATTATATCACGATCTTATAGCTTTTGGCACAGCTGGAATGTTTATTCAAAATGATAGCGATGATGATTTAAGATTTAAAACAGTTCATATTTCAGAATTATATATTTCAGAAAATCAAAAAGGAATAGTTGATACAGTTATTAGAAAATTTATTTTAAAAGCTAGATCTATTCCCGATATGTTTCCAAAAGCAGAATTACCACATGCTTTAGCAGATATAGTTAAAAAAAAACCTCAAGATGATGTAGTAATACTTCATGCAGTAATGCCAAATGAGATGGGTGGTATTTATGAAAACAATATTAATAAACCTTTTTCAAGTTGTTATGTTCATGAAGATACAGGTTTCTTATTTAGTGAAAGTGGATTTAATGATTTTCCTTATGTTATTCCAAGATACTTAAAAGCATCAAACGAAACTTATGGCAGATCTCCTGCGATGAATGCTTTACCCGATGTTAAGATGTTAAATACAATGTCTAAGGTATCGATTAAAGCAGCTCAAAAACAAATAGATCCACCTTTAATGGTCCCAGATGATGGCTTTGTTTTACCTGTGAGAACTGTACCTGGAGGATTAAACTTCTATAGATCTGGAACTAGAGAAAGAATTGAACCATTAAATATTGGTAGTAACCAGCCTTTAGGTTTACAGATGGAAGAGCAAAGAAGAAAAGCGATTAGAGAAAATTTCTTTGTAGATCAGTTAATGAGTGTAGCTGGACAAAACATGACAGCAACAGAAGTGATGCAGCGTACTGAGGAAAAGATGAGAATATTGGGACCCGTATTAGGCAGACTTCAATCTGAATTATTACAACCATTAATAACGAGATGTTTCAATATATTACTTAAACAAAATAAATTTCAAGAGGTACCTCAATTTTTACAAAATCAAATGATAGAAATTGAATATGTGTCTCCTATTGCTAAAGCTCAAAAATCTGGAGATCTATCTGCAATCATGAGGGGTATAGAAGTATTTGGAGCAGTTCAACAAGCAGCACCAGTTTTTGACTACCTGGATGTTGATGGTTTAGTGGCTCACTTAAAAGATGTTATAGGTTTACCAGCTAAAATTTTAAGATCCAGAGCTGAGGTAGAACAAATTAGAGAACAGAAAGAACAACAAGCTCAGCAAATGCAACAGATGCAGCAGGAAATGCAAATGGCAGAGGCTGCAGGTAAAGCAGCTCCAGCATTAAAGGCGGTAGCGAGTGAATGAAAAAGATCTTAAACAATTAGAATTAGATTATAAAACGACTTTTGGATCAGAGAATGGCGCGCGAGTGCTTGATGATCTTAAAAAGAGATGCAGCTTTAACACGACTACTCATATAAAAGGAGATAGTCATGAAAGCGCATACTTAGAGGGAGCAAGATCAACTGTCTTGTTCATTAACAATATGCTAAACAAAAAGGAGAAATAATCATGTCTAGCGAAAATCAAGAGGTAGCGACACCAGCAGCTCAACCAGAGCAGCAAGGTTCGGTGTTGTCTGGAGATCCTACACCAAATACTCCAGAAACAAATGTCGATTGGAAAGGTTCACTTCCAGATGACATAGCGGGCGATAAGTCTTTAGAAAATATTAAAGACATAAGCTCTTTAGCAAAAAGTTATATTCATGCGCAAAAATTAGTAGGAGCTGATAAAATTCCAGTTCCTAATAAATATGCAACTGATAAAGATTGGGATGAAGTTTATTCAAGACTTGGCAGACCCAAAACTGCAGATGAATATAAATTTGATGTAAAAGATGTAAATCAAGATGGTTTAAAATCTTTTGCAAATCAAGCTCATAAGATGGGTTTACTTCCACACCAAGCAAATGAAATGGTTAAGTGGTATCAAGAAAATGTAAACTCAGAAAATCAAGCTAAAGATGTTGCAGCAGAAACTGCAAGAACAGAGGCTACAGCAAATTTAAAAAAAGAATTTGGATTAGCTTTTGATCAAAAATTAAAAGCAGCATCTGCTTTAGCTAAACAATATGTTGATGCTAAGGTGTTAGATGCACCAATGGCGGATGGCTCTAAATTAGGAGATAATCCTGCTATTATAAAAGCTTTTGCAAATTTAGCTGCTAAAATGGGAGAGGATCAGTTTGTGAATAGTTCTGGACCAGTGTTCATGACACCAAAACAAATTGATAAACAGATAGGAGATTTAACAGCTCCTGGTTCTGCTTATTGGGATAAAAACCATCCTAACCATACTATAGCAGTAGAAGAGGTTTTAGCTTTACGAGAACAAAAAAACTCTGTATAGCTGAAATAATCTAGGATAATCGAAAAGACCCTAGTTGACACTATGAAAGCATAGGATCCAGGAGATCTAAAATCGAGGAGCGACCCGCAAGGATAATCATCCGATTAACTTTAACAACTAAACAAATGGGAGACAATTATGTCAACTCAAATAACAACAGCTTTCGTTGAGCAATACTCATCGAATGTTCAGTTACTATCCCAACAAATGGGTAGTAAACTACGAGCTGCTTGTGATGTAGAAAATGTTAGAGGTTCCAACGCATTCTTTGATCAAGTAGGAGCGGTTACAGCTCAAACTAGGTCGAGACACGGATCGACACCTCAATTAACGACTCCACACAGTAGACGTAGAGTAAGTTTGACCGACTATGAATGGGCAGACTTAATAGATGATCTTGATAAAGTTCGTATGCTTTCGGATCCTACTTCTGTTTACGCTAAGGCAGCAGCTGCAGCGATGAATAGAAAAATGGATGACGTAGTAATTACGGCTTTAGGCGGATCAGCTGACACTGGCGTAGCGGGTGGAACAGCGGTAGCATTACCAGCGAGTTCTAAATTCTCTACTGCACAGCAAACTGATGGATTAACTATTGCAAAATTATTAGAGACTAAATATTTCTTTGATAATGGCGATGTAGATCCTAGCATAGCTCGTTATTTTGTTTGCGGACCAAAACAGATCCAAGATCTATTAGGTACTACGCAAATAACATCTAGCGATTATGCAACTGTAAAAGCTTTAGCTCAAGGAGAAGTAGATTCTTTCTTAGGCTTTAAGTTTATTATGTCAACTAGACTAGCTATGGATGGAACAAACACAGACGACAGATTGTGTTTTGGTTTCACTGGCGATGCGATTAAATTAGCTTTAGGAAAAGACGTTACGGCAAAAATTTCGGAACGTGATGACAAAAGTTATGCAACGCAGGTCTATTATTCAATGGCAATCGGTGCAACGAGGATGCAGGAAGAGCATGTGTTCCAAGTACCATGTGATGAGTAATAACTAACATTATAGGCGGGATTAATTTCCCGCCTATTTTAAAATTAAAAATTTATAGGAATTTATGGCATCAGTAATAGAAATTTGTAATTCAGCATTAAACCAATTAGGTGCTGCTCCAATTACTTCATTTACAGAAAACAATAAGAATGCGAGAATTTGTAATGCAAGATATAATACTGTGAGAGATGCAGTGTTTAGATCTCATCCTTGGAATTGTTTAACTAAAAGAGTAACTATGGCAGCTGATAGTACAGCTCCAGTTTGGGGTTATACTTATGCTTTTACTTTACCAAGTGATTGCTTGCGGGTTTTAGGTATTGACGCTTATGATGCTAATTGGAAAATTGAGGGTAGAAAAGTATTAACTACTGAATCATCAATTAAATTAATTTATATCTCACAAGTTACAGATCCAAATGAAATGGATGTACTATTAAGAGAAACTATATCTGCAGCTCTTGCGTCTGATATGGGTTTTTCAATTACAGCAAATTTACAAACAGCAAAATTATTTAACGAAAAATATCAACTTAAATTATCCGAGGCTAGACACACAGACGCTAGTGAGGGTGGTTATAATACAGATCAAACTCTTGGACCAACAGACCAAGTACAAGCAGACGAATTTATAAACAGCAGATACTAATATGCCAAAACAATTAATAGCAGTTCCTAGCTTTACTGCGGGGGAGCTTTCCTCGCGTATGCAAGGAAGAACAGATTTTCAAAAATATTTTAGCGGATGTACGCGATTAGAAAATTTTGTGGTATTACCACATGGACCCATAACTAGACGACCAGGAACCTATTATGTTTCAAATGTTAAAACTCAAACTGCTAAAACAAGATTAATACCTTTTGAATTTTCAACAACACAGACTTACGTTTTAGAATTTGGTAATCAATATATTAGATTTTATAAAGATAATGGACAAATTGAATCTGGAGGATCTCCTTATGAAATTAGTTCTCCGTATTTAACAGCAGAATTATTTGATATTAAATTCGCACAGAGCGCTGATGTTATGTATATTTGTCATAACAATCATGCTGTAAGAAAATTATCAAGAACGGGTCATACATCCTGGACACTTTCAGAAGTTGAATTTACTGATGGACCATATTTAGATGCTAATATCTCATCTACCACTATGACACCAAGTGCCACTTCTGGAACTGGAATTACAATTACTGCCAGCAGCTCTACTTTTGTAAGTACCGATGTTGGAAGATTTATTAGTTTTTCAAATGGTTATGCTAAAATAACAGCTTATGGATCTGGTACTTCTGTTACAGCAGATGTTAAAGATGATTTTGACAACACAACTGCAGTAGATGATTGGAAATTAGGATCCTGGAGTACCACAACTGGATTTCCATCCTGCGTCTCATTTTTTGAGCAACGTCTGGTGTTTGCTGCAACAACAAATAATCCTCAAACTTTATATTTTTCAAAGTCTGGAGATTATGAAAATTTTAAATCTGGAACTAATGCAGATGATGCTATGGTTTATACGATTGCATCAAACCAGGTAAACGTCATTAAAGCTTTAAAAGCAACAAGAACTTTGATTGTTATGACTACAGGTGGAGAATATGCGGTAAGCTCTGGTTCAGCTCAAGATGCTATTACACCTACTAATATTAATATTAGAAAACAATCTAATTATGGAAGTGCAGGAGTAGATGCGCTATCGATTGGTAATGCCACTATCTTTCTTCAAAGAGCGAAGAGAAAGATTCGAGAGCTAGCATATAATTTTGATTCAGATGGTTATCAAGCTCCAGACATGACTATCTTATCAGAACACATAACGGAATCGGGTATTACTCAGATGGACTATCAGCAGGAGCCTTTTAGCATCGTATGGTGCGTTAGAACAGATGGAGTGCTAGCAGGACTAACGTATAATCGATTAGAGCAAGTTACAGCCTGGCATAGACATATATTCGGTGGTAAATCTGATACAGGAAAAAATATTATACAACAACAAATTTCTTTTACCTCTAATGCAACAAATGTAAATACTACTAATAATACTATTACTTTAAGCAGCCACGGATTAGCCACGGGAGATGCTGTTTATTATTATGCTGGATCAAACTCTATAGGGGGATTAAATAATTCTAACTTGTATTTTGTTATATCAGTAGATGCTAACACTATAAAATTAGCAACTACATCTGGAAACGCCACAGCAGGAACGGCTATTAGTTTAACTTCGGCACCTGGATCTGATACAACACAATATATTTATCAAGGAATAAATATTTATACTGATATTATTTATTCTGCAAATCACGGATTTAAAACAGGGGATGTTGTTTATTACGATAATACAGGAACCTCTATTGGTGGTTTAGCAGAAAATACTAAATATTTTATTGGAAAGGTAGATGATAATCAATTTCAACTTTATACAAAAGAAGATTTACTAACAGAGGTAAATATGACTTCTGCTCATACTTCCGAGCAAACAGATAATATTTTAACTTATGCCAAAGTAGAAAGTCTTGCAGTTATTTCTGGTTCAGAAGAGGATCAAGTATGGGTTATTGTTAATAGATGGATTAATGGAGCTGAAAAAAGATATGTTGAATATTTTACACCTTTTGAATTTAATTCAGATTTAACAGCATTTCATTTTTTAGATTCTGGCTTATCTTATAGTGGAGATAATACTAGCTCTCTTAGCGGCTTAACTCATTTAGAGGGAGAAAGTGTATCGATTATTGGAGAGGGAGCTGCACAAAATAATAAGGTGGTAAGCTCTGGAGCGGTAAGCTTGGATAATGCTATAGAAGAGGCTAATGTAGGTTTAATTTATACTTCTGACTTACAAACTATGAGATTAGATGAGGGTTATCAAGAAACTACTCAAACTAAAGTAAAAAGAATTTATGACTTATCTGTTCGATTTCATGAAACAGTTGGAGCGAGTGTTGGTCCCAACGCTGACACTTTAACCTCAATCGATTTTAGAGATAGCTCAGCTAGCATGGATTTACCCGTACCATTATTTACTGGGGATAAACATATAGAATTTGATTCAGATTATGGTACAGAGGGATTAGTGTATATAAAACAACCACAGGCGCTGCCAATGACAATCCTGGGTATCTACCCAAGATTAGAAACTGAAAGTGTCTAAAATAGAGATTGTACCTTTTAAAGGCGAACATGCAAAACAGATCCTAGCGTTAGGAATGAATGATGTTTCGCTGGAATTGAGACCAGAACATAAAAAATATGTGGTCGATATAGAAGATGTTGGTATGTCGTTTACAGGGTTATTAAATAATAAACCTATAGCGGCAGGAGGTATCTGTTATCTCTGGGATGGCGTTGCCGAGGGGTGGGTCTTGGCATCGAGGGATATATTCAAATATCCAATTTTTTGCGCTAAGACTATTAAAAAAAGAACAGATTTATTAGCAGCAAATAATAAAATTAAAAGGATTCAAACTGCTGTAAAAGCAGACTCGCAAAAAGCAATTAGATTTGCTGAATGGCTTGGATTTAAAAAAGAGGGTTTAATGAGAAATTATGGTCCAGATGGTTCGGATCACTACTTATATGCAAAGGTTTATTAATGTCATTTATTAGTATTTTATCAGGCGGAAAAGCAGCAAAGAAATTAGGAGCTTATAATAGAGATCTCTATGACAGAGATGCTGCTATTGAAAGACAGACTAAAACTCAAAATTGGAATTTTTACGAAAAATTTGAAAAACCTAAATTTGATAAAACTGCAGAAGAAATAAGAGATCAAATAAAAGTATCTTATCTAAATAGCGGTGTTACTTTAGAGGGTACTCCTATAATCTCCTTAATAGAGAATGATTATGAATTAAAAACAGATTCGGAAATTTTAAAATTTAATGCTTTAAATGCTAAATCAAGATCTGAAAATAAAGCATTAATGTCAGAGGCAAAAGGTATGTTGGCTATGTGGGAGGGTAAACTTCTTAAAAGACAAAGCTACTATGATGCTGGTCAATCTCTACTTAACACTGGAGCAACTGTATATGGAGCTATGAACACATAATGGCTAATATTAAATTATACAAATCCCAAGGAAGAATAGATACTGAATCCACCAATGTATCTGCAACCAATTTAGCTATTTCCCCTGGTTCAGTTTATACTTCTACAAAAAGTAGTTCGGCTGCTGCGGATGCTGCTGTTAATCTTTGGGCGCTAGTTAAGAAAACTAAAGATGACACTAAAACATCAAGTATAGCTGCAAACTTAGAATCAACTATAAATAAATTAGCTATTAATTATGACAGATCTAGTAATCCAAATGATTTAGTTACTTTTAAATCCGTATTATCTTTAGCTAAAGATACAGCTATTCTTAAAGAAAATAACTCTGTAAAGAGGAAAGTTAATTCTTGGTATGCGTCTAAGATTGCATCAGCTAGTTTAGATTTAGAAAAAACAATTACAACTAATGTCATTGAAGAAAAAATTGCTACAGATAAAATAACTTTAGAAAAACATCAATCTATAATCGCTACTTCTCATAATAGAAAAGATGTTAATGAATCTAAAAATTGGATTAATAATTATTTTGCCAACGAAGAGAATAAATTATTTTATACACCTGCGAAATGGATAGCGCTTGAAGATGAGCAAAAGAAGAAGATCCAGGAAAACGCTGCTATATTATTAGCAACTAATGATCCTAACTCTGTAATAGATAATCCAAAAATTATTACAGATAATATTAAAGACACAGAAACAGCAAAGTATATTTTAGAGAAAGCATACGAAAATTCTGCAGCTAATGTTGAGGCTGAAATAAAAGATATGGAAATTCTTGATGCTAAGAATTTAGAAGATCAAGCTCATAATTTTGCTGAGCTTGCGGTAAGAATTAAAGATTTTCACGAAAACGCTAATAATCAAGATTTTTCAGATAAGTTAATTACATATTCAGAATTAAAACGAGCTTATGTAAATAATGATATTGATGAAACAATGTATCATAAGCTTATAGATTATAGAGCAGGCGTTATAAAATTAGATGATGAAAAATTAATTGCAGCTATTAATGATGAAATATTAAACACAGACTCTCCAATAGACTTACAGAATCTTTCAAAAAAAGTACAAATCAAAGAATCAGATCTTACTTTTTTAAATTTATCAGCTGAGGCTACTGGTAGAGCATTAAAGAAAATTAATACTCTTAAAAAAAATTCAGAATTATATTCAGAGTACAAATCAACTTTATCAACTATGAAAGCAATATTTTTTGCTAGCGATAGTTATGAGTTTGATATTGGAGAGGATGCAAGAACAGTTAAAGCGATTGGCGGGCAGGCTATAGAATATTTTGATGATTTAGTTATAAACAAAGGAATGAATGTTACAGACGCGATGTTTAAAACTTTAACTAAATTTAATCCAGGAGCTGCTCTACCGAATATGACTATCTTTCCTTTACCCGCTTTTTCAGAAGAAAGTGATTGGTTTAGTCAAATTAAGGGTCATGGTGGCTCAGCTTATTTTATACAAGCTAAAGATAAAATGGCTCAACTTTATAAAGAGGGAAAACTCGATCATGATGAATTTATGTTTGAGATAGAAAATCTTAACAAATCTCAAAGATTATTTAATATAAGATATAAATATGCTGTTTCAGTAAGTAAGGCTACAGATGATATGGATGATGAAGATATTATTAGTTTTGCTGCAGGAGAGGGATCTGGAGGATTATCTTCTATAATTAAAAATTTAATGAAGAAAGATAACTAATGGAATTAAACATCACAGAAAATTTAGAGAAAAGCATACTACTACCCATTTATACTCAAGAACATCAACTTAATTCAGATGGATTTAGTGCTGCAGAAAAACTTGGTTTGGACACGGGTAATTTTTATTTAGATGGTAAAGATAAAACTATACCTGGTACCAACATTCCCTTTTATAATGAGGTAGAAATTAAAGCTCTCAAAGATACGGGGGAGTCAACTATAGAATTTTTTACAGAAAATTTACCTAGATTTTTTAAAAATTTACCAGAGGATGCAATTTATGGAATTTTTAAAGGAATAGAAAATGGAGTAGGAGCAACAACAGAAACTTTCCCTGGTATTAAACCTTTTATTGATGAAGTGGCTCAAATGAATATTGGACCAGAGCCATTTAATCTAACATTAAGACAATTATCTGAAAGAGTACACAAACTAGATACTGAAAGAGATAAGACGTTTGCTAACAATCTTACAACTTTTATGTTTCAAGCTGCTCCTTATTTATTCTTAGCAAGATCCAGACTACTCCAGGGAGGAATAGGAGTGGAAAAAGCCAACCTATTAGCCTGGATGTTTGCATCGGGTATGGGATTTAAAAATGAAGAATTATTAGTTAGCGATATTTATGCAAAAGCTTTAGGCGATAGTAAATTTATGTCATCTCTAAAAGAGTTTGACGAAAAAATTTCAGACTCTGGAGTTAGTGTAGAGGGTATGCTTAATTTTTCAGCAAGAGCTATGGATGGCTTATTATTTGAAAAATTATTTAAAGGAATAAAAGAAGTCTATAAAAATTGGAAAATATCTAAATTACCACCAAAAGAAAAAGTTAAATATTTAGGGGAGGAAAAACAAATAAAACAATTATCTGAGGATATGGTTAAACAGGAGGATAAATTATTAAAATTTCATCCAGATCAAGATGATCTTAACACAGCCACTAAAGTAATTAAGAATATTAACAATCCATCAGATGAAGTTATTGAGTCTATTAAACAGGATAAAAATGTTAAAAAAATTATTGAGAATCAAAAAAAAGGGGAACTAGAAAGCACAGCTCTTAAATTTAAAGATCCAGAATGGCAAGCTAACAGAAAATTTAATTTTGATGGTAAAGAGGTTATGGGGTATGAAAAAGCTGTTAATACTTATTATGGAACGGGATCTGCTCAAAAAGATAAAATAGTTCATATTATTATTGGTTCTCCTGCATCTGGTAAATCTACAAAAGCAAAAACTATTGCAGATCATTTTGGTTCTAAAATTATAGACTCCGATGATTTTAAATTTGCTTTAACAGGTAAGAAGAATACTTCCTTAATATCATCTGTTCATGAAGAGGGTAAATTTCTAACGGACAAAACTATACAATTAGCGATGAGTAATGGGGATAATGTGGTTCTTCCTATTATTGGAAAAACTGAGGATAAAGTTATGAAGAATATTAATATTTTTCAACAGAATGGTTATACAGTTAAGGTCGTTTATGCCAAAGCTCCTACCAACACATCAAGAATGAAAAATTTAAAAAGAGGATTGGTTACTGGCAGACTTATTCCAGACTCATATTTTAGCCAAGATTTAGATAGTAAAATTCAATTCGTTTATGATGTGGTATCTCCGAAAGTTGATTCGGCAGCTACGATTAAAACGGGTACCATTATACAAAAATCTATAATTGAAACAGAAAAAAAAGGTAGTGGAGTATATTAAACGCTACACAATAAACATTTATTAGTATAATAGAAAGGAAAATAGGATAAATCTTATCCCAAACAAATCATATTATGGCTGGACCAATATTAAAAAAGACGATTGTTGAACCCGTTATAGATTTAACAAAACCTGTAGTTTCAAATATTTTAAAAAAATCTTCTGAGATTATATCTAAGGCAGAGGGTAAACCTAAAAAGATAGATGAATCTAAAATAGTTAAAGAAAAAGAGGAAGTAGTTATTGATCAAACAGAGGGTACTGCTCAAGCTGAGGGTGGTAATGTAATTGCAGATGGCGGCTCCACTGCTGTTCCTAAAAAAGTTTATCCACACCAAGAGATTAAACCCACAGATGCAGATGTTAATGTAATTTTAGATTTAAAAAAAGCAAACTCAAAAAGTGTATATAAAAATTCAAAACACCTAGATACATTTAATATTAAATATATAGATAGCGATCAAAGTATTTACGATATGATCGCAGCTCACGAAAAACTTTATAAAAAAAAATTAACAACAAAAACAAAAGATGCTGATATTGAAGAGTTAGCTAGCTTATTAAGTAAAGATAAAAATAAATTAAGTTTTGATTTCTTATCGACAAAACCTGGAGAAATACCTCCACCATCCAAAATAAGAGCTTTTAGAGATTTTTATGTTTTTAAAGTTGAACAATTAGATGAACTAGCAAAAAAAGCTGTTAATGGTACAGACGCTGATAGAATTTTATTTAAACAAGAAATGGCTTTAGTTGCCAATCTTCATCAAAAATTATCAGCTATTAGATCTGATGCGGGTAGAGCTTTAAGAGAATGGCAGCTTACATCTCAATCAACAAGATTTTCTGATAGTAGTTTTGCTGAATTAAATATGACTCACACCTTAGAAAAAATGGGTGGAGCTGATGATATAGCGCAAACTGCTAAAATGTATTTATCTTTACCTAAAAACAAAAGAGCTAAATTTATTGATAATGCTGGATTTGCTAAAAAATTATCAGACGCTGTTTATGAAAGTTTTATAAATTTAATTTTATCTAACCCTATTACTCACGTTAAAAATTTAAGCGGTAATACTTTTACATTATTTAATGCTAACTTTGAAAGAAGTTTAGCAGCTAATTTTAATAGATTAATTAAAAGAACAGATGGCGTAGCTCACTTTGAGGGATATGCAAAACATTATGGAATGACAATGGCTTATGGGGAGGCTGTTGAAATGTTTTTTAAAGCTCTTAATGGAGAACAAGTTTTGGTAGCGGGGTCTAAAATTGAGGCTCCTGCTAGTGTTTTTACTTCAAGTAAATTAGGAATTAAAAATAATACAATAGCAAAAGCTACAGATGTAATTGGTAAACTTGCAACATTAAATGGCATACCTATTAAAAGTTTAAATGCTGGAGATACTTTTTTTAAAACACTTGCATATCGATCTGAATTATATGCTTTAGGCTGGAGAAAAGCTTTTAGATTAATGAAAGAGGGTCGATTACAAGAAAAAGATGCTGGAGCTTTTATTGCAAATTTTGTAACTCATCCAACTAAAGAGGCACAAGAGTTAGCATTTAAAGAGGCTCAGTATATTACTTTTCAAACTCCTACAGGTGTTAAAGGAGATATGCTTTCAATCGGAGCTGATGGAGTAAAGAAAATTAGAAAACTGCCACTTGGTAGATATATGATTACCTTTATTCAAACTCCAACAAATATATTAAGATATACAGCAGAACGTACTCCTGGTCTTAATTTTTTAACAAATTGGAATAGTCAGTTTATGATGGGTGGAGCAAATAGAGATCTAGCTCTTGCTAAGCTTTCTATGGGTACTATGTTTATATTATCCGCTGGTTCCATGGGTTATTTTGGAACAGGCACAGGAACAAACGCTAGTATTAAACATATTAGTAAAAATAAAAAAGTACAATCTCAACCATACGCTTTAGAGAAAGCTTTAGATATTCCACAAAATTCTTTAATAATAGGAGATTATGTTATTTCATATAATGGTTTAGATCCTTTTGGACAAATGATCTCTCAATCCATAGATATTATGCAGCTTGGTAGAGAGATTTGGGAGAATGGTGGAGATAAAGATGCCTGGACAAAAGCTATGGTTGCTCTTGCAATATCTGTTGGAGAAAATTTCTTTAATAAAAGTTATACTAAACAATCCAAAGAATATTTTAAGATCATGTCTGGGGATAAAGATTTTTTAAATAATCTTTCAAAATCGGGTAAAAAAATATTTGAAAGTGCATTTACTCCTGGATTATCAAGACAAGTCTCAAGATGGGAGGCTCAACTTAGAGGAGATGATACTGCTAAAGTAACTTCCAATGCTTTAGAAATAGGATCTATGATTCAAAATATCAAGAATAATACTCCTGGTATGGGTACAGATGCTCCTGCAGATTATGACATTTTTGGCGCTCCAAAACATGCTTATAGATTTATAAGAAAGAAAAGAAAAGTAGATATATCTCAAGCTTTATTCTCAGAGCTTAAAAGAGTAATGCCAGATATTAAGGAAATAAGAAAATATCTTATTTTAGATCCTTTAAAAATGGAGGTTCTAAAAGCAAAAAATTCTAAAAATAAGCGTTTACAAAAACAATTAAGTGATTTACCAAGGGGAAGAATAACAGTTGATCTAAACCACCAGGAAATATCTGAGTATAGACGAATAGCTGGATTAATGGTAAAGAGTGGATTAGAGAAATTTATAAATTCTAAAGCGTATAAAAATGCGCCAAATGATTACTTTAAGAAAACGCTCATTCTTAAAGAAGTTTCAAGGATTCGCTCTGAGGTTTTTGAAGAGTTATTAATTAATGGTTTATTTGATAGACCATTAAATATAGCTAAGGAGAAGTTTAAAAATGAATTACATGGATATAATTAATGACAGTTTCTAGTCTTACAGTTAAGAACAGTTACAGTGGGAATGGTTCTAACGCTAATTTCACTTATACCTTTCCAATACATAGTACGTCTGAATTATCTGTAATAATAAGATCAAGTACAGGAGTTGAAACTACAAAAAATTTAACAACTCACTACACTATTAATGATAATGGTTCTGCAGGGGGAACTGTTATTTTTACTGCAGGAAATATACCAGCAAGTGGAGAGACAGTTGTATTAATCAGATCTACAAATTTAACTCAAGAAACAGATTATATTGCTAACGATCCTTTCCCAGCAGAAACACATGAGGCAGCTCTTGATAAATTAGTTTTACAAGTTCAAGAACTTCAAGAAGAATTAGATAGAGCTTTAAAAATTTCAAGAACAAATACGATTACAAGTTCAGAAATTACTACTTCCGCAACAGATAGAGCTAGCAAAGTTTTATCTTTTAATACTGCTGGAGAAATTTTACTGGACCAGGAACTAGGAGAATTTAAAGGCAACTGGGCAGCATCAACAACTTATGCTGCAAGATCTTTAGTTAAAGATAGTTCAAACAATAATATCTATCTTTGTAATACAGCTCATACTTCCTCTGGCTCTACTCCAATTTCATCCAATGCGGATGTCGCAAAATGGGATTTATTAGTGGATGCAGCAGCAGCCACTACTTCTGCAACAGCCGCAGCAGCTAGTGAGGCAAATGCTTTAACCTATAAAAATGCTGCTTTAGCGGCTCAATCAGCGGCAGAGACAGCTGAAACAAATGCTGAGACAGCAGAGACAGCAGCCGAAACTGCTGAGACGGCTGCCGAGGCAGCTCAAGCCGCAGCTGAATTAGCTCAAGATCAATTTGACGATGCTTACTTAGGATCTAAAACAACAGATCCAACAACTGATAATGATGGCGATGCTTTAACCGAGGGAGATATGTATTATAATTCTTCCTCAAATATGTTAAAAATTTATAGTTCTTCGGTCTGGAAAGACGCAGCAGTAGATACTACTGGTTTTGCTCAATCTGGATTTGCGATTGCTATGAGTGTAGCTTTATAAACAATAAACTAAGGAGGATAAACAATGGCTCAAAACTTTAGAAACCAATTAACAAGCACAGCGATTGGAACTTCTGCTGTTGATATATTAGCTCAAGCTGATACTTACGATACTGTCGTTGGAATTAGATTGGTTAATATAGTTGGCTCAGCTATTAATGTAGATGTCTATATTAGAAATGGCTCAGATAACACTTATCTGATTAAAAATTGTCCCGTACCAGCTGGTTCTTCTTTAGAACTAATTGATGGTGGTGCAAAGATAATTTTAAAATCGGGAGATAAGTTAGTCGCATTAAGCGATACAGCTAGCAGCGTAAATGCTGTAGTTTCATACATTGACGCAATAAGTTCATAAGGAGGATAAATTGGGATATATAGGATCACGACCAGCAGACCAGGCTTTAACGGGTGCAGACATACAAGATGCGTCTATAGGCTTAGTAGATATTTCTAGTGCAGCTCAAGATGCGCTTGGAAAAATAGACTACTATGGTTTTAAAAAAACAAATGGAACTGGCAGCCAATTAGAGGATCTAGTTATTACTTACACTAATGGAGCAGATAATATTAGTGTTGCAACAAATAATACAGAACAAACAGATTTATATGACGAAAGTTTTTTTGCTAAAAAAGGATTAACATTTACTGTTAATTCAGATGGAGAATTAGAGGTAACTTTATAATGGCATTAACAAGAATAGGAAATCAAGCAATAACTTTAGATGCGGCAGAAATACCAAATTTAGATGCGTCTAAAATTACAACAGGTACTCTAGCAGATGCAAGAATTTCATCCTCAAGTGTAGTTCAACATTCTCCAGAAACAGATTTACAACCAATCAAATCAGATATATCAGCTTTAGCTTTAAGAGAAGCTACTAACGAAAGTTCTGCGGCTTTCAATTTACCAAATCAATTTATAGATACTTTCACAGACGATACGAATTTAGGAACGCAAACAACAGTAGATAGAACAAATGGATATATTGCTTCTACTGTTGCTGCTTCTAGTATTACAATGACACCCAATTCAGCTCCTAATGTTACAAGGGATTCTTCTATAAAGAAATTTGGTACACATTCGGCAGATTTTGCGGATAATTCTTCAAATAATAATTATTATCTTTATAGTCCAAACTTTAATACATTTTCAACTAATAGAGTTAGAACAGGAAATTTTACAATAGATTATTGGTTTAAGTATAGTTCAAGAACGGGAACAGATAGACACTTTGGTTTTGGGAATATTAACGATACAACAGAACCTACTTTATCTTTTGCTTATAATGCTTCAACAGGAACATCTACTTTTTATCCCAATAGTGCAGATATTTCTACTACTTATCCAGCACAAGATACAGATTGGCATCATCATGCTTTTCAAAGAGATGGTTCTACTTGTTATATGTATCTTGATGGGATTTATAAAAATAGTTTTACTTTTACTGCCGACTTAATGGCAGATGACCACTTCTTTAAAATTGGTGCAAGAACAAATAACTCAACAGAAACTTTTGAGGGTTATATTGATGACTTTAGAATTTCAAATATAAAAAGATATACTAACTCAACAAATTTTACACCACCCACTTCTGCACATACAGTTGATGGTAATACTTCTATATTATTAAGTTTTGATAATGATTTTGCTGACATTGGAAGTGCTAGTAACACAACTGCAACAGGAACATTAATTCAATCAGCTAATGTTGTGGGTTCAGCTAAAACAAAAGTTGGTGGCACAATGTTATATAAAGACAATGCTGGAACAGCAACTTTAGGAACAGATTTAAAAATATACTTTACTTGTGATGGTGGTTCAAATTGGACAGAAGCATCAAGCTATACTGCAATTACACCTGTTTATTCTACAGGAATTAAACAAGTAAGATTAGGAGAAACAACTTGTACTTCAGGTACAGATGTTCGTTACAAAGCAGTTTGGGCAAACCAAGGAAGTGGTTCTAAAGAAACACAATTACATGGAATAGGAGTTAATTACTAATGCCTTATATTGGGAGACCCATAGACGCAGCTGATTATAAGATCATAACTTTAACTGAGGCTTTTGACGGATCAAGAACAGATTTTACAATGTCTGAAAGTGTTGGAACACCTTACCAATTAATGATTTCATTATCGGGTGTCATTCAACATTGGGACAGCTATTCTGCTAATGGGACCACTTTATCTTTTTCCGCAGCTCCTAGTACGGGAGAAAGTGTTAAGATATTAAAATTAGGTGGTGTACTATCATCAAATGTACCTACTGATAATACTATAGGAATTTCAAAATTATCAACAGTTGGAATATCAGCTGGAAAAGTATTTAAAGTAAATGATGCTGGAAATGCTTGGGAGTTAGGAAATGCTAGCTCAGCTGAAATTTATTTATTTAATAAAAATGGTAATAATTTAGAAGTTATTACAACTAACGGGGGTCAAGATAATATAACTAATACTGTTTATTCAGCAGCAGACGAAAAAATGTTTGCAGCTAGCGGATTTACCTGGAGTGTAAATGCTAGCGGAAACCTTATAGCAACTGTTTAAAATGAACAATAAATGTTCTATTTACATTAAAACTAATATTCAATAATTAAGGAGAACTATGGCAACAATAGACTTGGGCAAAATTAAATTAGTATGGAGAGGTACTTACGCAGCTGGTACAGCTTATACTGTTGATGATGTCGTACAACACACAGACAGCGGTTTAACAAGTTCGTTTATTTGCACAACGGCTAGCACAGGAAATGCTCCATCAACAGGTGGAACAGTTCATGGCTCTTGGGCTTATTTAGCTAAAGGTGCAGTAGCTTATTCATCTACACTAACTACACAAGGAGATGTTCTTTATCACACAGGAAGTGCAGAAGCTAGATTAGCTAAAGGAACAGCATCACAAGTTTTAACAATGAACAGCGGAGCAACAGCTCCAGAATGGGCGGCTGCGGCTGGGGGAGCTACAGCAGTAGTGGCGAGTGGTACAATTTCTGGTTCTCCATCAGAAATAATACACGATGGTATCTTTACTTCAGCTTATAAATTTTATGAATTATTTATAGCTGATTTACATTCAAGTTCTAATGCAAATATATTACTACAAATGCGTAATAGTAATGCAACTGTATCTACAGCAAATTATAGAAGTCATTCGCACCACCCGCATATGAGTGCTAGTGGTTCATATACTAATAATAATCATAATGGTTGGGATGATGCTTTTTGGGAAATACACGGAAATTGTGTAATTAATGCTCATATAGTATCAGCAATGAGTGGAAAAATATTATTTCCTTGGGGAGATAATATTTCTACTTACAACAATATACTGTGGAATACATTTGGACAAGAAAGTAGTACCACAGGTCAGTATAACTTAGCGCAAGGTTATGGTATTTATAATGGCTATCAACAGTATGATGGATTTAGATTATACCCATCAGCAGGTACATTCGCTGAGGGAGAATATACTGTAATAGGTTATAAATCTTAATGATAGGAGATAAATAAAATATGAAAAGTTTAAGAAATGGTGTATTAGTTGAAATGACAGCAGAAGAAGTTTCAGCAAGAGAAGCTGAAATAGCAAGTTTAGCTGAAGCTAATACAACAAAAGCAAATGCTAAAGAAGAAGCAAGAGTAGCACAAGAAGCGGCAGATGCAGAAAAAGCTACTAATAAAGCTAATGCTAAAGCAAAATTAAAGGCGGCAGAATATACACCTTTAACTGAAGATGAAGCAGACGCAGTAGTAATATAGGAGAATTATGGCAACAGTAAATTTGGGTCGGATCAAACCAGTTTTTAGAGGAGCATATAGTGGATCAACTGCTTATGTAATTGATGACATTGTAACATCTGGAAATCAAAGTTATATTTGTATTCAAGCACACGGAGCTGGAACACAAGCTGTTACTCAAACTGCATATTGGTCTATACTTGCGGCTAAAGGAACAGATGGAACAGATGTAGGAACTACAATTACTACACAGGGAGATATATTATATCGTGATGGAAGTGGTTTACAAAGATTAGCTAAACCTGCTTCTGATAAATTCTTACAGAATACATCAGGCGGAGTTTTATCTTGGGAAAGTCTTTCTTCTGATTGCGTTAAAGTAGCAAGTAGTGGTGCAATATCAGGAGCAAGTACCATTGATATAGATAATCAAATGTCTAGTGATTATAAAATGTATAAATTTTATTTAGACAGATTTAGCGGCAATAGTACAGGTCAAGCAATCTATTGGAAAATGAAATATAGCACAAATACAGTTGTATCAAGTGGATATTACTTTACTAATGCTTATACTTCTGTAACGAGTGGTAATAGCGGTGATGGCAGACAAACTGGTTGGTCTAATACTGAAAGTAGAATAGGTTGGGTCGGAGATGGTTCGGCTACAGGATTAGGAATGCTTGAATTAACTATTTATAATCCAAGTGGTACTCAAAGAAAAGTAATTCATCAAACTGCAACAGGTTATGATGGTGTTTGGTATGTTCACATTGATGGTGGTTGTAACATACACGACACTAATGCAATGACAGGATTACAAATTTTTCCTGGCGGTGGAACAATATCTTGTGCTGGTTGGTACTTATATGGATTTAAATAAGGAGAAAAAATAATGGCAACAAAAAATGTAAATGGTGTTGATATAGAAATGACAGCAGAAGAAGTTACAGAACTTGAAACTGCACAAGCTAGTGCTAAAGTAAGTGATGATGCTATAAAAGCAGAAGAAGCTACAAAAGCTGATACAAAAGCTAGTGCAAAAGCAAAGTTAATTGCAGGAGAACCTCTTACCGAGGATGAGGCTGATACAATCGTTTTATAATTAATCAATACATAATAACAGAGAGGGAACAACGCTATGAAAATAGTGCTTGCTATGATTATGTGTTCAGCTCTCTACCAAGAGTGTCTGCCACCACATCCAATGCCAGGCACATACAATAATCATTTTGATTGTATGGTTGCGGGTTATGAGGAAAGTCATAGAAAATTATTAGAAATAGGAAAAGAAGAAATTAATAAGTATAGAACTTTTATTAAGTTCGTTTGTTATGAGGCTAGGGAGGAGCCTAAGACAGATGCCTAAAAAAAAAAGAAAATCTGAAATATCTAATATAGAAGATCACAATGGAATAAGAATATCTTACCACGAAAAAGTGTGTGCCGAAAGAATGAAAACTTTATTTAAGTCAATAGATGAAATGAGAAAAGATATAAGATCTCTCAAAGAAGATATGGCTAGAGGTAAGGGAGCCGCTGCAATAATTATATTTATTGGAGGTTTAATTGGCTCAATCTTCTGGTACTTCTCGAAGTAGAAAAACAGCATCTACTGGTTTAAGTAATGAATTGTTAGTACAAGCTAAATTTGCTAAGGATCCAGACTTAATAGTATTTGTTCCCGTTGGCGGTACTGGACCCATAGATATATTAACCTTAAATACTAAGACGGGAAAGATCAAAACTTATGATGTTAAAACTCAGAATTTTAGATCGAATGGAACCAAAATATCCAGAGGGAGAACCGATGAACAAAGAAAGCTCGGAGTTAAAATTCTCAATTTTGATCCAAAAAAATAATTATGAAACTATCGAAGAATTTTAGTTTATCAGAATTAACCAAAAGTCAAACTGCCGAAAGGATGGGAATGGACAATAATCCTAGCGAGGGAGAGGTAGAGAATTTAAGACTTCTTTGCGAAAGAGTATTGCAGCCAGTTCGTGATCACTTTAATAAAGTAGTTACTATTAGCTCTGGCTATCGTAATGAAATCTTATCAAAGAAAATTGGCAGCTCTGCTAAGTCGCAGCATTGTAAGGGAATGGCAGCGGATTTTGAAATCTTCTCTATACCTAATAATGAGGTATCAGATTGGATTAAAGAAAACCTAATGTTTGATCAATTAATCCTGGAATACTACCAACCTGGAGAACCTAACTCTGGATGGATTCACTGTTCATATAATCCAGAGGTTAATGCAAATAGAAAAGAATATTTAATGGCAATTAAAGATGAAAATGGTAAAACTCAATATAAACCAATATTAGGTTTATCAACAGATAGGTATGTAAAATGATACAGTTTTTAAAACTATTTAATAATCCATTAACTAAAATGGTTATTAATAAAGCAACAGATCACTTTAAACATAAAGCTGAAAAACAAAAAGTAATAAGAGCTGCTGAAATAGAGGCAGCTAAAGATGTCGATATAACTAGAATTAAGAGCCAGGATCAATCATACAAAGATGAGATCTTAATGCTCTGGCTAATTGGAATGCTCACTACTGGCTGGTTCCCTGGAACTAGAGAAAACTTTAGGGAGTGGGTGGCTATCATTAATGATTTACCCGATAGCGTTTGGTATTTAGTTATCATAGTTTTTTCTGCTAGCTTTGGGACCAGGATTACTAAATCAGTTCTTGATCGTAAGAAAAAATAAGGGGTACCCAGGTATCAAAACACCTAAAGATTTTAATCTGTGTAGCTCTGTGTAAGGAATTTATTTTAAATTTTATTCAAATTTACGATTATGGCAAAAAAGAAAAATATGTTTGGTGTAAATACTTATGTTAAAAAAACCAAACCTAAGATTGGGAGGCATCGAAAAAGATTAAACAAATCCTCCACTTATAAAAAATACAGGGGTCAAGGAAGATGAAGATTTCAGATAACACATCAATTAGTATGCCAATGAGAAATTTATTGGCAATCCTGGCTGCTGTCGCTTTTGGAATATTTGCCTATACTGAGATCACAGCTAGGTTAGTAAGCCTGGAGACAAGCAGACAGTTGATGGAGCAAGACTTAATTAGTAAGTCGGATCAAAAAATTGTGGACCAGGAGCAGTATCTTTTGTTGGAACATTTAAGTTCTGGTCAAGAGAATCTACAAGCTAAAATGCAAGAGATGAAAAATAATACTGTCAACCTAGATCGAGCTGTTAAGGATATAGAATTTTTAAGAGACCAGGTAGAAAAACTTAAAGACAAAGTAAGAGATAATGGGAACCACCAATGATGGATAAAATTATAACACTTTTAATTGGAATTATGTTAGCAGTAAGTGGATGGGTATTAACTCAAACATTTTCTTTATCCACAAACCAGGCGGTTCAAGTAGATAAGGTTGACAAATTAGAAAGACAAGTAGAAAAGCTCCAGGATAAGATGGCTACGATGATGGATAAAGATGAGGAGATTATGCAGCAGCATAAGGATTTATTTAAAATTTTAGAGAAAGGAGAAGATACTCCAACAACGGGGTATTCATATAATTAAATGGAAAGTGTAGTATTTGCTTTATTGCTTTTAATGAATAATGAGATTAAAGAGGCAAGAATACAAGACAGTTTATCTATGTGCCTTAAACATAAGAGAGAGGCTGAGAGACAGCAATCTGATACTGTTACTTATAAGTGTATCAAGTCTAAAGCAGAGCTTGAGAAAAATATAGATGGCTCAATAACAATTAAAAAATTA
>VTLG01000688.1_pt1 | contig 37045 bp, 49 predicted proteins | sample 4694571 | NCBI WGS metagenome assembly VTLG01 (sample SAMN12604809, study PRJNA352737) | marine metagenome | biome: ENVO:00000447; feature: ENVO:00000209|ENVO:00000569|ENVO:01000036; material: ENVO:00002151; isolation source: viral sequences binned using virsorter ...
TTGCTGTTGTTCCTGGGGTTGCCGTCCTTATGGTCCACATCCTTGCCGCTGCCTTTGGCACCCATCTTAGCGCGTGCTGCGTTGCGGCTTGCCCGGTCCTTCTTCGAGCTTGGCTTGCTGTTGTATGCACGCTGCTGCTTGCTGCGCTTGCTTGCGCTTGCAGAATACTCACCCTTTTTCGGCATCATCATCCTTTACTAGCTGTATAACTTCAGCACTCGGCCTATCCTTGAGAGCTTCGTCCTCACCACCGCCCCACACCAGCACTGTCGTGCCGCTCTGGTTGTCCACATCCTCTTTCTTGTGGCGGACACCGCGGGGCTGCTGCCTGGCAAATGTCCACTTCAAGGTATCGACTTCCAAACGCCTGCGTTGCACTTCTGCGTTCATATGACGTGGATCTAGATCATCCGGCAATGGCTGTCGTGCCAGGTCGTGCATCTCATCAGCCAGTACCTCGGCACCGATCGCACGAGCTTTTGCATACATCTCGTACAGCTCTTCGTCGCGCTGCACTGCCTGCAATACAGTCACCCAATGCGGCTGTGTGTCATCGTTATCGCACACCGAGCGCAAGCTTTTACCTGTCGCCAGCTCATCGCAAATGCGTAGTAATTTAGTCTTGGAGAGTTTGCCTGCCATGATTTCCTAAGAAAAAAGGGGCAGCACAGAAGGGTATGCGCTGCCCCTGGGAGAGGCCGACGGAGAGGCGGCCATTGAGCGGGGAAAGAGGGAGGAAACCCCGCGCCTAGTGGAGGTAGTTTGCCAATGTACGGCATAAGTACGGTACACACGCAACATGCAATGTTTTGCTATCGCTGGGAACGCGGGGCATCTATGCGTGCAAACAACCGACGCAACACATAACTTCTAAGCAAGCTTACGATCGTAAATATAAGTGATATACCAAGAGCTTTGTCCCACCTCGCTTCGTATCCGAACCAGGGAAAGACAGCGAACGTTACTACCCAAGCCAGCACAATCCCAAGTGCTACATTTGTACATGCTTCAACAAGACTAAGCCGTCTGCTTTGCATGGTTCCATCGATGGCATGTATCCGCGAGTGCCTGGTGATACATCCTCTTCACTGTCCGTCTATCCTTGTGCATCAATCGAGACAGCTTCCGCCAGTTGGGTCCACGATGACGAAAGGCTGCCGTGTGTGCTGTCGCCCAGAGTACCTGTCGAGCTTGCTGGTCGGGCTGCTTCAGGACTATTCGGATCGCCAGGTCGTAGGCTGTCACCTGCTCATTCGTAGCAGCACCGAGCCGTACATAAAGCTTCTCGTCCGGGTAGCTCAGCCACTCCGGCAGTGTGTCCGGCCACCAGGTCTGCCTCGCCTTCTTCACTGCCGGGCTAAGACGTCGCTCCGTCTCGGCTGCTGCCAGGAGTAGATCGTGTAAGTCTGTCTCGGAAAACTTTGCGCTCGTCCTCATCCATGCCCCCTATTGCCGTCCAGTAATTTGCTGCGTCGCTTGCGTGCAATCTTTTGCCTGCTTCCACGATCGGATCTTTGCGTGCTTTCTTTCCACTTACGACAGCCTGATACGCTGCGCTGAAGTTCTTGCCCGTGATCGCTTTTCGCACTTCCGCCAAAACACGTTGCGGATCGGGCCTCGGAAAAAGCCTGGTATTGCTGGTGTCTAGCACCAACAATGGATTTTTGGTTGACACACGTCGCGACAGCTTAATATAGCTAGAGCTTGAGTTGGCTCTGCTTAATATAGCTCTAGCTTCTTTAGATAAGTTTATTTTAGATGAGCTTAAGTTGGCTAAGCTTACTTTAGCTAAGCCACATATAGCTGTCAGAAATCCCGCATCTTTTAAGTTATCCACAGCCTTATCGAAATCGTCGCAGCGGCCCTCGCATTTCGCTTTCAGATCCTCGTACAGCATCATGCTGTCGGTCGCCTTCCACAGCTCCCAGGCAAGTGTGGTCCCGTCGTGACTAATCACTTCTCAGCACCGACTTGTCCAGCTCATCGTGCCCCTTGTCCGTCACACTGACAGTTCGGTTGCTGCCCGGCACCCGGCTCAGCATTCCCCTGGCTTCCAGTATGTCCAGCGTCCAGGCCGGATGCACACCCATCGCCTTGCGGATCTCCGCACTGGTCGGACCTTGCTCATGCTCCACCCAATACTCATCGATGTAGCGCATAAACTTGAGTTCTTTCTCCGTACACCTCATTAGAAGCTCCTCAGAGCGCCGTACAGCGCATCTAAAGCCTTCCGGGTTACAATCCTATAACCCACACGCCCACCGCCTCTGTGCGTGGCTCTGAGGGGCGCTATCATTTTGCTATCATATTTCTCTATCATACCGCCGCCTCATCCGCCTGCTTCTCTGTCTTGGGCTCACATACGCTTTCACCCTGGCAGCACTCTTCCATGACGCTTCCGCATACATTGCACTGTGTATGTCCGTGGATCTCTATTGGCTGGCATATCTGCTGGCATCTGCTGCAACGGGTCATTGGTCTATCCTTTCTTTCGGGGCGAAGCCTGTATCGGTCAGCTCCAGGTCATAGCCGAGTGAATTAATCACGGCCGTATAATTGGTGAGCGTCGGCGCACGGTTGTAGCGCCAACCACTGATTGTGTCCTTGTTGACGCCGGACTTCTCTGCAATGTCGGCGACCATTAGTTTCTTACTATTGAGGATCTCAAAGAGCTGACGCACGAGAGGTGGCGCGTGGGCTGGTATTCTGAGCTTGCCTGCCCACTGGTTCTTACCCCGTCCCTTCTCCAAGTTTTTGTTGCGGCGCTTGTAGTTCACCCCGGCATTGCGCGGCATGTAGCAAGGTGCCACCAGCTCGGATGGTTTCACGTTGAACAACTTCGAGAAGCGCCTGATCCATCCATCGTGCAAGTTCATGTGGCCCATCTCCAGGTTGCGGACAGACCACTCGTCGCAGCCTATTTTGGCGGCGCAGTCCTTTACCGACCAGCCCCGCTTTCCACGAAACTTTACAATCGAGTTTGGGTGATGCTGTTTAAGTGCGGACATCTCTCATCTCCATAAATTTGTGCAACACGTCTTCCGCGTCCTTACACGATCGAACGATCGCCACATGGCAGTCGGCGTCTTTCAGCTCTGCAAGGCACTGCTGCTGGTTCTCGCTGGTGCGCCCCTTCGGCGTCTTTACTTCTAGCAAGAGAGGCGCGTAATGATTCGCCCATTTCCATGCGTGCATCGGGCAGAAAAAAAGAAGATCTGGGAAACCGTGCCGCACTCCCATGCGTTTCTGCTTCATGCGCCAGGCTACTTTTGCCTTCCAACTTTCGTTGGGACTGTGATGTACAAACGCACCGAAGGGCTTGCATAACTCCCAGTATTCGACGATCTGTATGTGGATTTCGTCTTCCTTCATGCCGGAAGAATAAAACCGATTTGGTTACGGACAAGCCGTCGTTGTTGCAAATTAAGTACAGATGAGTACACTGCGCCCAATTCGGTTAAAATCATTCACTAACAAGAGGCGAGAGGTAAGAGGTAAAATGCGAGACGTAGAGAAGGGGGCAGTCGCCCCCCAAGAGAGTGCGACACTTTACGAGTTCCCGCGCAAAGATCCTTTGCGTGACCCGGAAGTAATCAGAATGATGCGGCAATACTATTCGGCTGGGACCGTGGATATGTTCGGACTAAGGCAGTTGGATAACGCCGAAGGTTTGTCCGAGAAAGACCTGCCGGAACAGTTTAAGCAATGGCTGGATGCAAACGTAAGGGCGCAGCGTGTCCCGGTCGAAGCTTTGAGGGAGTACGGCCTCGCCGTTCCAGTGGCCCTGGTCAGGGCACCGACGAAACGCAAGCCAGCGCAGTTTGAGGCGCTTCGATTTTTGCATGGCGTCGGCGGACTGAAGGCTCAGCACATGATTATCGGGAGCTGGTTCTGGAACCGCAAGATTACTCAGGAGACAATTGAGCAGTTTTGCTGGAACGAACTGAACAGTGGTAACGGCATGGATGAGCTGTTGCTGGAGCTTCGCCGGGGCGGACACATTGAGATTAACAGCGATGGACACATAACGCCGACACGGGCAATGCTGTACCGGGCGGTGGAATGTGTTGGGTATTTGATCGACGTAATGATGCCCATGTGCATGAAATACTCTACGCCAGAATTTGCAGACAAAATGCGGAACTGGCCTAGCGTGGACGACCCGACGCCTAAGAAGGTGCCGGGCTAACAACGGGAGAGAAGAGGTAATAAATGGGAGAAAAAATAGATCTAGGCACAAGCCTGCGACGTACGCGGGAGAAGGCCGGGTGGACAGGAGAAGCAGTCGCAAAGAAACTGAACCTGTCTCCGGCGGCGTATCGGAGGTACGAAAGAAACGAGGTGGACCCAGGGGCCAGCACCATATTGAAGCTGGCGGAAATTTACGACTGTTCCGTCGACGCGCTAGTGATGCACGGCGGCGAGGGTGGGGAACAGCAAAACTTTAACGTGAACGTCGGGGATTCAGCGAGTGCATTCCACATCACCATTACGGGAAGCATTGCAGAAGCGGCGAAAACAAAGAATACCGGGCGGTACGACACGCCTGTCACTATGAAGAACTCGCGAGCTAACAAGCCAACTCGAAAGGCTCGCAGCAAGTAGAGTGCGCGACAGGGACGTTATTTATAGCGTCCCTGTTGCTTTTGTTTCGTTAGGTGTATATCTTCGTGCCAAAGACGGAGAATATACATGGATGATTTTGAAGGGTTTGGCCTACCCGAATGGGCCACCACACACAATTTTACACACCACTCGCCGTCCAGCATTACTCGGCCCGACGACCTGGAGTTTTTTGAAAAGAGCCATCTGAGGCCAAATAAAATCTGGGTGCCATTCGGCTGTCCGGCGAAGGCTGGCATTGCCGTGCATGACTACGTCACGGACATCCTGACAAAGGATATGGATGCGGCCGAGGCGTACCGATCGGCGGTTGCGAAGTTCGACGAACACAAGATCCTGGAACACTCGGACACCGACGAGACGAAGTTTCACATTATCCGCGACAGCATTTTTGAGATCCCGAAGACCGATCCCAAAATATCCGGCACAGTCTTTGAACTGACGGCGCGGCATATGCTGGAAGGTGTACGCGAGGCCACCGCCGGGAGTAACAGGATCGCCGAGGGACGCTGGGCAAGTGCCGAGTTCCCTGGACTGTCTCTGCCGTTCAAAGGCCAGCTCGACCTGGAAGATCCGGGCGTAGTTGAAATGAAAACAAAGTGGCCCTCGATGGCTGCAAACTCCAAGCGCGGATGGAACCCGGCGAGCCTGCCGAAGCGGCCCGACTTCAATCACGTTGTCCAGGTCGCCTATTACTGGCACTGGCTTCGGCAATCCTCGGAAAACGTCAGCGTCAAAATTATCTATGCCTCGTGTCGCGGCTTCAAAATCTTCACCAACAAAGAAGAGCCGGAGCTGTCTGAGGCAAACCTAAGTGCCGCCTTAGACCATCTAAAGAAGGTCGCCCGGAAGCGGGAAAAGCTGATGCAGGTCGCATCCACAAAAGAGGAACTTTTTGAGCTGGTGACGCCGGACTTCTCGCACTTCATGTGGCGGGATATGCGCCCGGTCGTCGGGGATGAAATCAAACAGGTATGGGGGAGCAAATGAGCAAGGCAGCAGACTTGTGCGGCTGGCTTTTGATCGCCGCACTTTTTTACGGATTAACGCTGATGGGGTGCGCGTTCGAGAGTAGCTGCGCCACTTTCTTCATGGAGCCTATGTAATGGACTATTCACACACGCCCAGCCAGGAAGCGGCCCAGCACATCGCACCAAGTGTCGGTGAATTACAGAAATTAACATTGCGCGAGATCGCAAAGCATCAGTCCGGGCTGACGGCCGACGAGGTAGCGGCACGGCTGGGGCTCGACCGACTATCCATTCGGCCGCGATGCACGGAGCTACGCAAAAAGAACCAGATATTCGACAGCAATGTTCGACGTAAAAATCAATCAGGAAGGAGTGCCACAGTATGGATTTGCAAAGTACAAACCGATCTTTTCGACTAGGCGACGAGTGCGTAGTGCTAGACGAAATGCACCGCCGCCCGATCGGGCCGGGACGCATAGAGGGACGCTACACGTTTGAGGGCGAGAAGTTCAACATTCGCTTACGCGACGATCGCTTAATGAAAGATATTGGCATCGAGCGTGTGAGGGTTGCGGATGAGTGACTTTCACACAGACCTCGTCGCCGCTCTAAGTGAGATACAAAACCCGCCCCTGGATGGTCGGGCAAACTATGGCAAGTACGCAACAATTCAAGGCTGTCTTAAAGCCGCAAAACCCGTGCTGAAAAAACACAACCTAGCAATCATGCAACTTTTTCACACGGACCCGGATCGTCTCGTTACACGCATAGTCCACGCATCCGGCGAATCGATCGAAGACAACGGCGTGCCGATCCATTGTGTGGATCGCAACAATCCACAAAAACTTATTGGCGCTGGCACTTATGCCAGGCGAGCAGGCATTTGCGCCATACTCGGCATCGCTGGCGAAGAAGACGACGACGGACAGAGGGCTACGCCACCCCAGGAATTGCCAGAGGTAAAGAAATCAGTACCGCCGAAACAGGCTGCATCGCCGCCGCCAGCGGCAGAAGAGAAGCCCGACGAGGATTGGGTTGATTGGGCGGACAAGGCGCGGATCAAGATTAAAGGGCATCAAGACGTCGCCCAACTCAAGTTTTGGTTCACGCAGGTACAGGGACAGATGAAGCGGTTAAAGGAGCAAGATCCCAAGCTCTGCCAGGAAGTCCTCGCCGAGGCAAATAAAAGAAAAGCACAACTACTTAATAAGGAGAATTGAGATGTCTGACTTTGTAGACGTATTGGGTTGCCTACTCTTCGACAACAAACTGTCGGATGAGGACATGGCGAAGCGCCGTCCGCAATGGGGTAACGGCAACCTCGCCCAGAGTATGGACAAGAATGCCGAGTATCTGGCGAGCAAGACGGGCCAGGCGAAAAAACCTGTTCCCGAAAGCATCACGCTTACTTACCCCGACGGGCACAAGGAAACATTTCCCACGGCTAATATTAGCACCGGGGCATGGTCGACCGAACAAGGCGGCATTTCTCTGAAACTACAAGCACGCAAGGATACAGATGGAGATGACTTTGCACTCTGAAGGACAACTGTTAACGGCGCAGCAGGCATGTGCGGAACTCTTTGTGGGGCATGAGGCGCACGTCAAAAAGAACTTATACAAACTGTACCGCATGATCGACCGGGGAGAAATCGAAGGGGTCAAGATCGGCTCCCTCTGGCATGTGCCTCGTTCTGAAATAGATAGGTTCATGGGGGTGCGGCATGTCGACACCGGATGAAGTTCTGGAGAAAACCCGCGCTATCATCTTGGAACGCGGACAGCATCACGGCAACTGGCGATCCAACATGGACAACATTGCGGATCTTTGGTCAAGCTTCCTGGGGCGTCGCGTCAGTGGCGACCAGGTAGCCGTCATGCTCGGCCTGGTTAAAGTCTCACGAATGGCAATAGGTAATTATAACACAGATGACTACGAGGACGCGGTCGGCTACTTCGCAATCGCAGCAGCGTGCGCGGAGCCGGAAGAAACCGAGCCCGACGGAAACGTGCGAACATTGCGGTGACCCGGTCGGGGAAAACGACTGGGTTGTAAACGGGGAAGGCAAGGTGCTGCACCTGGAGCGGCCGCCTTGCTTTGATGAGTACCGACGGTCACGCGACTACAGCGAGGTGAGTAAGGGGGGAATATAACCCCCCTACCCGGCCGCACTCAGTATGTTATCGAACTCCTGTCCGAACTTTTGATTTTTCTTCGGTGACAACAACCAATGGACGTATGTCTTCCATGTTTCCTTCGGGTTGTTGTGTCCCATCACTGAGGCCAGCTTAGCCCAGGTGTGGTCCTCGTCGGGGTGCTTTTCTGATGGCTTGTACATCGCGATTACGATACTCGCAAACAAGTGGCGCAGCTCATGCCACCGAGGGGCAGCGATCCCGACAGCCTCACAAGCTGGGTACAAAACCCGCTTCCGCCAGTTGCCATTGTCGTGCTGCATAGTCCCTTCACGAGTACAGAACACACGATCCTCGTCGGTGCTGTATGGGGATCGCGCTTTCCACTCCATCAAAAGCTTTTTTAAGCTTGGGGCCAACGGTATCGGACGGCGGGACTGCTTGGTCTTGGTTGGACCCACGCTTTGCCCTTCGCTTGTTTTCCTGGCGGCAGTCCGCACCCAGATGCAAGAGTTTTCAAAGTCGACAAACTTCCATTTGAAAGCAATCTGCTCACCAGCCCGACACCCGGTTTTTATGGCAAAGACAAGTGCCAAGCCATCGCACCAGGCCACCTGCTTAAGCTGGCCCTTTCTATCCCCCCTCACATAAAATTCTGGCTGGTCAACCTTGAGTGCTTCCTCACACAAGCGATTGATCTCATGGAGCTGTACACGCTCCAGCTTGTCGTCTTCCTCAACTTCAGCCTCACTGACCTTGTACTTGGCGGCCTCGTGACGGACCTGACGTGCAGGGTTGTCGCTTTTCTTCATAAACTTGAGGTAAGCGGCCGTGTCAAAGGCCGCTCGCAGTGCCTCAATCAAAGCCTTGCCCGTTCGGTGGCTGGCTCCCTTCCCGCCCTTGGCTTCTGCCTTTACTTCAGCAAAAACTTTTTCGACGTCAGCAGCCCAGATATCCGTCACTTTCATCTGGCCGAAACGCTGCCCGTTATAAATACGCGCCTCATGTATGGGGGTCCGCTTCCGGCCGTCTTGCTCATAGCCAATGGTGCGGTAAATCCAGGCAAGAGCATTTCTCTTGCAATCGTGGACATGCTCCTCAGTGATCGCCATGTCCTCGCGACAACGTCGGTCCATGCGTTTGCAGTAGGTATTTATGGCATGTTCCAGCGTGCCTGGGGTGCCCACCACAACGTGACCGCCGGACATTTGAGCAGCTTTGTAAGTGTTCACGCGCTCCCATGCCTCTGGTGGGCATGAGCTATAATCGCCTTCTTTCTTAGGCAGGGGTTCGCCTGGAACAGGCCGATATGTCTCGGTATGGCCTTCGATCACGACAACCCAGCGGCCTGTCTTCTGCCGCTTGGGTTGCCAGCGTGGGGTGAGCTTGTTGAAATCTCGCATTACTCACCCCCTTCTACGATCGTGATTTCGCTGAAGTTCTCTGCGAGGTAGCGCCTCACGGCCTTCTCTGTTCTGAAGGTAGCGGGGCTGGCTATTCCGCCCAGGTTGGCATCCACGATCACGAAGCGTGGGGTCTTGTAGCGCCTCCAACCAGCGTCCTTTTTTACGATCCGTACTTCCATCTCTCCGTCTCCGTTATTAATCTACCCTATAGGTTATAATATAATAACTGAGAGGAAGGATTGCAAGGTGCGACCCACTGACTATCGAAAAAAAAGTCAGGCGAATTGGACCTATCGCGGTCGCAATAGTCGCGACGGTTTCGCGACTTTTTGGCTTGAAAGGCCCGGAAAGTGGAGGGCGATAAGGGACTCGAACCCTTGACCCGCTGATTAAGAGCCTGTTGCAAGCCTACTTTGTTCGTTGCAGTGAGATGATCTGTATCGCTGCAACCCTTGGTTCCTCTCAGAAATCATATTTTCTAAGAGGATTACTGTGCAGTAGGATGAGGCGTTTGTCAAAATATTTGGCGATGGTTTCGCGACGCCCAAAAAGGCTGTTTTCGCGACGGGGCCGTCGCGAGTTTAGCGACTTCGCTTCCAGGCGAGGTACTCGGTGGCCTCTGCAACGTCGGCGAAGCATTGTACAAATCCGACATCGCTGGTTGCTTCGGGATCGATGATTGCAGAGATCGTCGCGCCATGCTGCTGGCCGGGGTGGCCCAGGCGTTCGCCATACTCGTCTATGTACTTGTACCCACGGGCGCGGATGAGCCAGTAGACAAATTCGCGGTGTTCGTTTTCTTCCTGGTGCATGGCCCAGTGATGCGTATGACCGCTGGCAAATATGTGCGCCTTGTCCGTGGTGATGGCAGCACGCTGGTTTGAGTGGAGACTGTTCCATATCGATCTGCCAGGAAAGTCATGGGCTGAGATGATCCGGCACGCCCGACCGTTAGGAAATACGATCTGCCACCTTGCGGCCCAATCGGCCATCGGAACCTTGTGGGTGTTCCGTGCCCGTAGTAGATCCGCGTCCGCTCCCCACAAATCGTGGTTCCCCATGATCCAGCAGAGCCATTCGACGGTGTCGTTCAACAGCCACTCAGCTAGACGACGCGCTGTTTCGAGGGAGGTGTCCGAGTTTGCGTGCAGACGTGCGAGGCGTCCGGGCCATGCACCATCTGTGGAATCGCCGCAATTACAACCATAGTTGCCGGGCTGAGACATCAGGCTCAGATCGCGTCGGAGCAAACTTATATTTGCCCCTGGTGAATCGCAGTGTGGATCGCCGACAAAATGAACCGCGATCGGCTCATTGGAGTGCGCCTTTACCTTGTACCACTTCTTTTCATTTTTGGCGGCAACACGCTTATCGAAACGCCGCTCCATAACGTCGAGGATCTCGGAGACTTCAATGTCTCCGGGTTCCTCAAACTGGGGTAGTTCTAGTGCGGGTGACTTGGGAGTTGGTTCGCTGATGCGGCGTGCTTTCGCGAGCCGTAAGCGATGGTCGAGAGTTGACCGGGGAATGTCTAGTGCGCGACAGGCAGCCGCGACGCTTCCATGTTTGCGAAGGGAGGCAACCGCCTCGCTTAAAACTTCATCATCTAAAGGCTTTGTAGCCATCCAACCTCTCCGCGTAACGACCAACACGCCCAGGACATTGTTGGGCGTATCTACTGTCGAGCAGTTCTTCTGCTGCCCTTTTGTAATCCTCGCGCTCTAGCGCGTTAATCATACGTTTGAACTTCTTAAATGTAGGCAGGCCCAGTTGAAAGCACACCTCAATCAGTACGTTCTGCTGCTGCTCCGGTGCGTTGCGGAACCAGGGAAAATTGTTGCGTAGTTCTTTTACTGTTCGAGCGACGTCGTTGCGTAACAGTATCTCGGCTTCGTTTTTTGTGATGCCCAGGCCAACACCGTCTGCAATACAGCGTCCATAGCCGATTGAGGCATGGCCTAAGATGTCCCTATAATAGTGTGCAGAGAAACCTTCCTCGAACTTCAAACTGTCAATTATGTCTTGCGCTATCATTGCTATCACCACACGTCGCGTGCCAGGCCGCATTGTGCGAACGCACGGCCGCGATCGTCTCGGCAGTATCGTCTTGGGATGAGTAAAAAATAGGCTCGAATATGATGCAGCCGCTATCGGTCACGGTCGCGGTTGTACCGATCAGACAGCCGGGCAATGTCATCATCAAGAGCAAGAGCGCGGCGTGCCGCGTGAGCCTTCCGAATGATGTCGTTACGTTGTGTCGATTGCTCATGGGCATAACGATCCTCTCCGGCTTTCATTAACCTTCGATCTCGTAACAGCCCCGCCAGATTTTTGAACAATCCAACGAGGCCGCTTAGTAGTTTTAGAAACGTCATGTTAGGCTTCGTTGCTCAAGCCCCAGACACCAGCGGCGGTGCCAAGCGATATAACAATGTCAGCGATGCCGGAGGCGTCGCCAGGGATGGGAAGGCCAAGATGCTCGTTAGCAATCAAGAGCCCCAGGCCGATCACGGCCACCATTAATTTACGGTATTTGTTCATGTGCTTTCCTTTGTTAGTTTATTAAAAGATTAAGAGCGGCGGTCACGGTCGCCAGTAACACAGTCCCGATAATGAGCCAGGCCAGTTTCTCCCAGCGTTCGCGCAACGCCCGTAATTCCTGATGCGCCTCTTTCCACCTATCCCCACACACGATTTCGTGACGATCGATACGCTCCAGCGCATCCAAAGCAATCTGTGTAGGTGTCTTACGAGCTGCTTTTGTCATCGATCCTGTCTCTCAGTTTGTTGGTGTGTTCCCAAATCGCAGAGATCTGCTTTTCCTGTTGCTCGGTCTGGGCCTGGAGCTTCGTCACGTTGACGAATGTATTTCTGGACATTATGAGATCGACGTCCTTACGCAGCTCGTGGACCTGCTCGCGCAGGCGTGTGGCGACTACTACAAGGACGCCAATGCCGATCACTTGAGGCCACCACTCCTGAACCCAGCCGAACTCTTCCATGATTTATATTGAGCCATCTTTCTCGTTCAAAATTGCTTGCAGATCGTCGGGCAGGTACTCCTGGTGTACGCGCCCCCTGATGCGAATAATGCAGTTAACCTCGCCGACGGGCCGTGCCGCCACTACGGCGAAGACGGGAAACTGCGGAGACTGAAAAACAAACACACGGGCCGTCGCGTCTTCAATTCCGTGATGCGCCAAATAATTCTTGACTGCGTCAACGTTAAGCTCGGCCCGGCGGGGGTTCCACTTTGCAAAAAACTGTTCGAGAACGGGCAGGGCATCGCCGACCCGCCCACACGCATTTTCGTAGACCTCGTTATTGGTTTGGGGGAGCGCCCGGCTGGCATAAAAAAAGACGGCCGAGGCCGCCAACATCGCACAGAGAATTTTATACATTCAAAACTCCAATTCACTTCTCCGTGTGATTGCTGTTTTCGGAATACAGAGCAACCCGTCCCATTTCGGCGGGACGTTGTCGTCGCAACTGCTTCCGATCGTCAAATACGCCTCTTCGTCCGCAACAACTATGCCGACGCTGATTATTTTTGCCGGGCGCAGCTCTTCCGGCGTGCCGTCCCAGGTCGCGTCGCTCCCGCAAGTATCGATCCATTCGAGCCGGACGGCTTTCATCGAAAGGCTGGGCCTAGAAACCACGCGACTAGAGAAAAGCGTGTGCCTTGCAGGACAGGGCTAACGGAGTGTTCTAAGTCGGAGGGGAAGACAACCATCGTTCCTTGCTTGCTTAAATCCGGCGTGTCAATTTTAAGCTGGCCGTTATTCACCGACCCGAAACGTAGATCGCCCCCCGCGTAACCTGTGTTCAAAACAAGGGTCATAGATAGTTTTCGCACAAGCCCGTTTTTAGACTTTGCTGCAATACTGTCTCCGCGTCCGTCTTTGTGCCACCCATAAAAGCCTTCCTTTTCGTAACGCGTGACCTGCATCGGTTCAACCGCGCAAATCTCATAATTCCATCCCGTTTGCTGGTTGATGGCGCGAACGCAAGGCCAGATAAGATCGTGTACCCATTTATGGGTTATCCAAACGACATCGCTTTTCCGCATTTTATTATCGACAGATAATTCTTGTGAGTTTTCTTTTGCCTTCACGACGGCCTTTTTCCACTGGCCTTCGGCTAATTTTAGAATATTCTCACATGCTTCTGATTGTAAAAATGTGGGCACCGAACCGTAGGTATTCGTATTATACACCCGTTTTCCTATGCCGTAGGATCGACGGGCCACACTGGATTTTTTACGTCGACAACGGAGGGTAGGTCGCGTAGAGATTGACGATACGCTTTTTGTTCATCCGTCATTGTTAAATCTGCTGAAGCCCACCAATCCGTTTCTGCCAATCTTCTATTGCGTTCCACACGCAGAAGTCGCATAGGTTCGGCCGCCGTTAATCGCTCAATCTCAGCGTTGATTTCTTGCGATGTTGGCGGTGGGGTATCGCTTTCCCAATTCACAATTTTCTGTTCGACCATGTTAAACATAACACCGGGTCGTAGTCTCGTCACTGCTAGTGTTGCATCAATAATCATTAGCTGTAATCCAATTCAATCAGAGTTATGCGAGAAACCGATTGCCCGTTTTGGTTTCGCTGTAAATAAATTGACGCCTCATCCCCACCATTTCTTTTATATTCTGTGTGATACGTTGTGCTGGAGGTACTTGAGGGCGAATCAAGGTAGCTATAAAACCACTGACCGCCGCCTTCCTGAATTGGATACGCAGCAGTGGGCCACTCTTCGACTTCCGTCGAACCCCGTACCAATCGCAGAGAACAACTTGCCCTACCGCCCGGATCGCCAACTTGAATATTCTGACTTACGAGTACTAAAATTTTATTCGCCGTGTTGGCGGGTGTGATCGCCTGGCTCAACCCCGTGTCGGAATAAGTATCGCTATTTCCGCTTTGCTCCGTGCCATAAGCCGTGTCGACAACTTGTAAAACTTTACCGCCACCACCAGCGGCAGCAGCCCAGCTTATATCCGTTCCATCACTTGTGAGAACTCGATTTGCGCCTCCCACTGCCAGAGCGGCGGGGTTTCCCGAACTGTCGCCGTATATTATTTTGCCGCGGGCAAGACCATCCATTTTTGCCAAAGTGACCGCGTCATCTGCAATCATTGCCGTTGCGACCTGACCCCATGCCGCGTCGGTGCCATCAGATTTTAGAACTGTGTTAGCAGATCCGACACTCAGCGCAGAGGGATTTCCAGAGCTATCCCCAACAATGGTTTTTCCTCTAGCGAGGCCAGCCATTTTGGCAAGGGTTACCGCATCGTCAGCAATCTCAGCCGTCACAACGCCGCCGTCTTTTATTGTGACTGCGCCGGAACTGACCGCAAAGTTGTCGGAGTGAAAGCTTGCGACGCCTTTGTTGCTTGTAGTGGCATCCTCGCCGGAGTAGGTGACTGTGTTGGTTGCACTTACCGCGACATCAATGCCCTCGCCAGCCGCGAAGGTTTGCGTCTCGCCGTTCTCAACATCTTGTGTGGTCGAGCCATCGGACATGGTAAACGAGGACATGCCACCGCCTGCGTTGCCCGTGCGGACAAACTGTACGCTGACGGCATCGCCATCGCTAATGGTGCCGGAGCTTACTACATGCGTCACGGCAACTTTGCTGTAGGTGGATGCGCTCGTGACCGCACCCGTCACGTTGAAGATATGAAAGTTTGCAGGCGCGGAGTTTTTGTATATCGAGATCGTGCCGCGTAAAGCTGAAGTCGTACTGTCGTCCCAGGTGTCAACCAGACTGTTAATCGATGCGCCACCAGCTTCGGCGTCGTCCATGTAGACAACTGTCGCGCTTGAGGCGGTGCCATGATTGAGCCAGACCTTTCCGGCTCCCTGGTCGCTGTCAGCGGTGGCGGTTTCAAACGCCATCAAAATTCCAGCACTATCTCCCTTGGCCCCGGTGCTGCCCGTCGACCCGGTCGAGCCCGTCGACCCGGTCGCGCCAGTATTTCCTGAACGAACAAAACTTAGCCGGACAAGATCATCATTGCTAAACGATCCCGTGCCCGTGACATAGGTCAGTGCAAGTTTGGTGTATCCGCTTGCGTTAGTGGCTGCGCCAGTGACATTCCACGTCGCCCATATTGCAGTATTCGTTTCTTTAATTAGTGTAATGGTGCCGCGCAGCGCAGTTGTCGTGGAATCGTCCCAGCTCTGCACCAGACCACTTATGTCCGCGCCTGCAAGGTCCGCATCGTCGATGTAGGCAATCGAAGCGCTTGATAAAGTGCCGTTATTAAAACGTATGTACCCGGAGCCAGGGTCTGCATCCGTGGTTGTTGTGGAATACTTTAGCCCCAGGCCGTTGGGAACGCCGGACGAACCAGCCGGGGAGAACTGCAAGCTAATTTCGGCGCTGTTGCTAATGCTGGTTGATCCCGCGAGATACGCGACAGGAATTTTCGTATAGCCGCTGGCATCAGTAACCGCACCCGTAACCTTGAAGGTTACAAGCGGCGAGGCGGGGTTCGGGTTCCCCGCAATTGTAATGATGCCCCGGTTTGCGCCGTCGGCGTCGTCCCAGCTCTGCACCCACGCGCTGATGTCTGTGGTGCCGTCGTTATCGTCCACATACATAATTGTGGCTGAGTTTAGGCTGGTATTATTGAGCCGTATAAATCCGACGCCGGGATCTGCGTCCGCCGTCGTCGTGGAATACTGCATGGAGACGCCACCAGCAAGCCCCGTTTGCCCGATCGGAATGCCTAGCGCCAATGCGCCTGTCGAAGTTGTAAAACTTGCCGTCGCAGTTCCAGGTGAGCCGGAGCTGGTCGCGACATTGCTGACGCTGACAGAACTGACCCGGCCTGTTGTCGCTTCGAGGTCGCCATCGCTGTCAAATCCCAGAAGCTTCGACGCACGGGCTGTGGCGTCGTCAGTAAACTCTGCCGTCGTAATGCTGTTTGTCTTTGATACCTTAAAGGAGCGATCCAGCTCCTCTTGGATCTCCTGGCTAATGTGCGTTAGTTTATCGAGGGCATCCTCGTGTGAGGCGGCAGGGAACGGGTCGGCAGGCTGGTAATCGGTCCCTTGCGTTAAGGCCGTATCGCGCAAGATCACCACAGTCTCGCCGCTTGCAGGGGCGGTCACAAAGGTCACATTGCCGCCAGCCGCTTCGCCCACGCCACTGACGCCGTAATTGGCCGACCCCGTGCCCTCTGCCTTCAATGTCTCAGCGCCAGTTGAATCCACGCGGATATAGACTTTTAGCTCGGTGCTTGCGAAGACCTTGAAGCCGTATGCGAACGCCGTCGTCGAGCCGTTGCCGGAGTAGGAGTTTTTAAGTGTCGTTGTAGAAATGGTCATCTATTGGGCCTCAATCAGTTGTAGTGCTTCCAAACCTAATGCTTCTTTCTCTGCGTCGATGCTATCTCTAATCCGCGTCAGCTCGTCGGCGTAAGGGCTGTCTGTTTTAAGTTGGTACGCCGCCAGCGAACGAACAGCTAACATTAGCTTTTGCACCAATTGACGTGCCGACTGATGCGCCAGCCTGTTGCCTTCTCTGCTGGCACCGATCATCTTGCGATAGGCTTCCTTAACCTCTGACCATCCGGCGCTTACTAATGGATCGCCTTCCGGCGTCGTCGGCAAATCAGAAGGATCAGTCTTACTGTCGGGGTTGACGACGTACTCCAAAACCTGGAATGCCATCGTTCCGGCGCGTTCGTGGAACCATCCGATTTCCTCCGCCTCCAAACCAATATCGCCGTCGAGGTTTGTCGGGTGCCCGGACAGAGTTGCAGACTTTTGCCCTTTGTCGAGGTACGCCAGTTCCTGATCGACGACGTTAGGATTGTAAGGACTAGCAACACGGGTATGCACAATTTTTCTGCCCCACAGATCGCGCTCCGGCTCCATTGTCAGTGAGAAGCCGGGAAGACGCGCCCGGACATGGTCGTCCATATCAATACGCAGCCGCTGCAATTCGTCGGTCGCACGCTTTAATTCGTTCCACGCGGCAGAACCCGGAACCAGGCTCTTCATATAATTGCGGATCATTTTTTCGGAGTACCGACCAGGATTTCTGGCGGCGTCCATGAACATCGCTGGCCCAGCCATGAACGACTTATTCGTCATGTTGTAGCCTATGGCTCCCGCCGCCGCCGTCATAATCTCGGCGCTAGTGCGTTCGTCCAATTGCGGATGCTCTGCCGTTTCTATGATGTCGACAAACAATCCGATTAGCGTCGACAGCGGCTCAACGACGCCGTAATTATACCAGGTATCTCCAATCTTTATGTGGTACGGTTTTATCCCCTGGCGCTCGTAGTTCTTACGGATGTCGCTGTCCGACGAGATACCCCCGGTAATGTTTCCGGCTTTGTACTCCATCGCAAAACCCAGCATGATAAGTTGGCCGACACCCATGCGGGTGCGTGCTTGCGCTGCCGCTACGCCGCCCTCTTGAATAGCGTCTTTGTAGCGTTTCATAACAGGGGCAAAAATGGAACGCTCGCCGACGTACAGAATGGCGTTTGTCGGTGTCTTGTAAAACGGAACCAGCCAACGCCCCGTCCCACTGAGAGCCTCCTGTAATTTCTTTAACCGCCCCTCCAGGTCTGTCTGGAGCGTTACATACTTTGCTTTTTCCTTTGCTCTCTCTGCCATCTCCTTCGTTGGGTTCATTACGAAGTCGGCCATGTACTCCGATAATTCCTCGCCTTTTTTGCCGAGCTGACGCCCCTGGCGAAACGCCATTTCCCAGAGTGCCCCCCGATAGGAGACTACTTTCATAAAGGCGTCTTCCGCCATTAAAGCGCGAGTGGGGGCACGGCCCATCGTAACGAGTTGCCCCAACCCATTTACAGCGTCGCCTTTCCAGCCGCCAAGTTCCATAGCCTCGGCACTGATTGCATCCGCGCCGCGCAATCGGTTGTTACCCGCAATCAAGGTCATCTCTGCGCCCTGCAATGCATCCTCACGCAACCAGAAGGCACGGGCTGACGCATTGGTGGCCTCACGAATTGACATAAGCTGTCCGAATAGGTGAGCCTGGACATCGCCAAACGTGACATCTCTTTCGCGCCCCACCAAACCATATGGCGCTTGACGTGCAGCCGTTACCGCTAGTTCGGTCGTATCCAAGACAATCGCAGCAGTCACGCCAGCGGTATTTTTCAAATGTGTGAACCAACCCGACAGTAATGAATTGATCCACATTTCATGGACGCCATTAAAAAACTTTTGCGCTCTAGTGGTTGTTCGCACCAGGTTAGCCCGTTGGGCAAGGTCGTCGCTTGCGCGGTACGCTTCGATCGCGTGATCGAGCTGGTCGGCACCGCCTGCGTCATCCACTATCTTTGCGTAATCGCGAGCAATTAGCTCAGCGTCGCCTGCAACCCCGACGCGCATCGCACTTAAAGCGCGAGCAATGTCTGTCTGTGCGCCGCGAAACGACCGCTGTAAGTTGGCAACCAGGGTCGCCTGCTGCTTCCACTCGTAGCGGATCTCGTCGCTACGCCCTACGGCCCAACGATCGGCAATTTCGTCCAACTTTCGTATTTCAGTAATCAGCATATTCTTGCCTGCAATCATTTTTGCGGCAAGTTCTCCGGGTGGACTATTCGGCCCTAAGTTAAATTGGCCTCGCAGAAAAGTTCTGGCAAGGGCATCCGGGCGGGTGCCAAGAATATTCGCCATTGCCTCAGTCTGTTCCAAAGTAATGACGTCTAGCTCTTCTTTACCCAACTTGTTGAGCGTCTTCTCAATGGCATCGCCCGTCGCGTCGAGCGTCTGGTAAATATGTGCTTCATCCGGCACCTTCACCTCTGTGCCGGGCGGTACGTTTTCGTCCACGCGCAAGTTAACCCGCGACTGCACGCGAATGCCTGCAATCATACCGTCTTGCATGTCGTACTGGGCAGTCCGGGCTTCGAGCATTTTATCCAGCTCCGGGTCGCCAACCGTAAGCCAGCTTTTATAGCCGTCGTTACGATCCATCTCGTCAACCAACGGACCCGTATAATCTATATCGCGTTCTGCAACGGGTGGCGCTTCAACGGGAGGTGCTTCCTCAACCCGACCCTGGTGCCGCGTGAGGAAAGCGGATGCGTCTTTCTTTTTGGCAAAGGTGCCCAGGAGTGCAGGCTCCCCAGCGTCGCCGACGCTGTCCCATACTTCCCAGGTTGTTGGCACGCTTTTGCCTCTGGTCCCAAACGCTGGCCTTGGCATCACCACTTTACGCACTTCAAAGCGGTCAGCTACGTTTAGTCTAGTTCGCGTTTGGCCTGCTGGCGTAACATACTCTTCGGTCGCTTCTCCTAAAGTTTCCTCAAGGCTTTTTTGCTTTTCGATTTTGTCAGCGTAACGGTCATACGCATTGGGCAAGACATCGTCCACGCGGCCGACGAGCCGCGATCCCCAGCGGCCTACCCATCCACCTGCGACCTGGATAGGCTCTGCTTCCGGCTGCAAAGGCACCAGGCGTTGGTCGTTCGGGATCTCGACCTGGGGGTAGTCGTCCGCAATGTCTGTTACAAAATGCGTGGGTGTCTTATTGATCGCCATATTTTTTCCAATAAAAAACCCGCCGAAGTGGCGGGTTAAAAAACCTTAAAGGGAACTTACTGCTTTTTTAGCCAGCTCTCGTAACGCTGATCTATTTGGTCGCTGATTTCCCCGTAGCCTGAGATGGCCTCGTCGACATCACTAAGTCGTCCCTGGTATCTAGCCCTAATTCTCGTAACCTTTCGTCGGACATCATTAGTGACTTTTCCCAATCCTCGTCCGTTAATAAATCGTCTGGATCGGGCTTCGGTCCAGCCGAATTTTTCGTTGAGTTCTTTAATGACGCCATTTAATAGCTCCTCTTTATGCTGGGCGACAATCTCTGGGTATTCGCTCGCCTCATTATATACGCTTTTGTACTCATGTCTCATTATTTCGGGTTTCAGACCATCATTTACAAGGTACTGGACAGCATTTCCTAAATCAGCACTTGTTGCCCCTACCGGGCCGTCGTCACCAAAGCGGGGGTTGATATCGATTACATACCCATTGGGCACGCGGTCTGTACTGATTTCAAAGCCTTCCGGCAGCAGTTTGTAAAACTCCTCTATCTTCGCACCATCTATCGTTTCCGTTGTTGGGATAAAAATAGAACGTCCTTCCACCATTCCCGTAGATAAAGCAGCTCTTTTTTTCAACACCCGTATTCGACTAGCGGCCATCGCATCCTGGCGTAACCCAGTGCCTGTTATCGCGTTAAACAGTGCGACCTGGTTTTCGGACATACCTCTCAATGGCACGCGGACGTTAGGCGAAATAACCCCATCGAAACTTCCGGCCACATCGTAAGGACGATCAGCTCTCGGAGTATGCATACGAGTTAGCTTGTGTCCGGGAGGCAGATCCATCACATGATTATACGCCTGCTGGAACGGGTTTTTGCCACGCGTAGCATGGTACAAGGCAGATGTATGGATATCTGTATACTCGGCGAGATTTTTTACGTCTTTTGGATCATTCGTTTCCGCAATTCTTTCACGGAGCTGTGCCGCAACCTTGGCCGCTTCCGCACCAAAGGGTGTTTGTGTTGTGCCTACTTCTATGGTTGCTTTTGGCGCGTCGCGAAACGGCTGGATCGTCGGCCTTAGTGCATCTGCAAAGCGCGGGTCACGAAGTGCAGCTTCTGTAATCTGACCATTTTTTGTAATGCCAGGAACGCCAGCAGCGCGTAGTTGCTCTACAATTGTATCGAAAGACTGCGCGTAATCGTCCTGTGCCCCCCGACGCTCTACCCATGCCCTCGATTGCAGTTGCCAGCTCTCATGCGGAAACTTTCCGCCGCCTTGCGCGTTTACATGGTCGCGCATTTTATTCCAAAAGATTGCCATCGGCTCATGCAGCGACTGATACTGCATTAGTTCTTCGTCTGTGACCCCAAAGATTTTTCCCACCCAGACATCATTTACGGGTATCGGCGTAGGAACCTTGGCACCAGCAACAAGGGCATTTGTGTCTGCAAAGTTGCCTGTTTTATTCCCTGCCTCCACCGCCGAGCCAGCTCCTCGACGGCCAATAGCTTTTGTTACTGCCTCCGGGATAGTCAGATCGACATCCAGCGGTACACCGCGCATGTGTTGCGACAAAACGGCTAACGCTCGCCGTAAGTTGTCTAGCGGTTTTTCACGCGGGGATGTCACACCAACGAGATCGGAAAACATAATAAGGTCGTCGTCAGATTTTGCCAAAAACGGAAGGCGGTTTTTGAATGCTTCGCCAGACAGCTCATACCAAAGCTGCGAGCGTAAAGGCATTTGTAATGCGGCGTCCCAATCGGCCTGGCGCATAGTCATGGAAAAGCCAGTTTTCGCGACAGCATCCTTTGCAGCCTGCGAACTCTCATCGATCGCTTCCTCTAACATGCGGTCTAGGTCAACGTCGGCCCCCTTAAACCCAGGACCAGGCTGGCTCAGTTGCTTATCGGTCAAAGCTGACCAGGGGCGTCCGTCGGGCTGACCTGGTGTGTACGTTGTTGCCTGGTTTGCAAGACGTGCCTGTGGCGGCACGATAACCTTTAGGCGCTCCTGTACCACGTTAGCACTTTGGCGCGTATCGGCCAGAGCTTCGTCCAGTGTAATAGTCGGCGGGGGCGTATCCGTCGGGCCAACACCCATACGCATAGTTGCGCCGCCTTCAGCGGCCATACTTTCAGATGCTCTTTTTATGCCCCGATACGCAGCAGGTGCGCCGAGTACACCCAGCGTTAGGCCACTTACAAGGCCGCCGCCCATCATTGCCGACGCACGCACCTGGTCCCAATTGGCCTCGAAGGGGGTGCCGTCTTCCGGCTGCCCGTGTCTTATTTTCTGGTCAACGTAGTCTGCAAAGCCGCCCCAGGCTGCACCTTCACCCGCCATTGCGCTTGTTCCTAAACCAAGCGTCAGCAGTCTCTTGTGCATACTTTTTTTCAAACCCCCTTTGCCGCTGGCGGCGAGCAGTCCTTTTAACACTTTCAGTGAGCCGATCCCGAAGTACGTCGAGGGGCTGGCAATCAGATTTTTGAGCATACGGACAGTGCCCTTGAACGTTCCGCTGGGCAGCTTGTCGTAGGCTTCCATCAGAGCAGCCTGGGCTTGGGCGACTTCCTGGGGAATATTGTCCTCGGACTGCATCAGTCCACCCAACATTCCAATGTCTGAATACAGTAGGTGCCCGGCCCACTCCAAACCGAACTGGGAAACTTCCGCTGGGTTCTGTGCCAGGAAAGATTGGTTCAACGGCGCAGCACGGTTGGGGTCTTCGTATTCGCCTACTTTGTAAAACCAATCGTGAACGGTTTGCGCCGCGTGATTAAACAGAAAACCAGGCTGCTCTGCGGTAGCGAGATTTGCGTTGTACTCGGTATTGCTCAGCAGCTCGTTTTCGTCGATCTCCTGGGAGCGGTTTTTTAATGTCTCCGGCGGCAGGGGTGGTGCGTTAACTTCAAACGCAATGTGGGGATCTTGCCCGTTCGACAACACACGCTGAAACGTCTCCGAGTTTTCAAACTCCTTACGTTCCTGGTTGACCGTAAAATTGTCGAGGGCGGTTGGGTTCGCCAGTAAGGCTGCCCTGGTATCTATTATTGCCATGCTATCACACTATCATCACTAATTTGCACCAGCGCCGCGGCTGGCAGCACTATCTGCGGCACTCTCTTCGCCGTCACCGCTCAAAATGCGTTTGATGAGTGCTATCGCGTCGTCTGTCCACTCGTTATCAGCGTCGACACTTTCTGGTGTTTGCACTTGGTCGCCGTCGGCATCTGGTTTTGTTTCTTCTGGTGGCGGAGGCTCCACTTGCGTATTAAATTGAACATGCCGATTATGTCGATCCACATAACGCGACAGGTACTGCAGGGAATTTTCCATTTGGTACAAATCGCGCACGCCGATACGCTGCTCCGTATCCAAACCCAGCGCACGCACGTCAGAGGGAGGCAGTTGTTCCCAGGTCTGATCGACACCCTTTTCCTGTTCCAGCTTTCTTACTTCCGAAGGAAGCCTGCCGGACGCCAACATACGCCATCGCCTGGTGGCATTCTCCACATGCTCCACACTAATTCTGTCGATAAAGTTTTCGGAGCGAATATCTTTGACGCCCAAAACCTCCCACATGTCAGAGCCGAGGTTCAGCACTTCGCCTGTCGCAAACTTTTTTTCATTGTTGGGTATTTGCAAGTGGGTGTTGACAGTTTCATAAAATGCCTCGGCTGGTCGCACGCCATCGCCTACCATGCGGTCGTACATCATTAGAGCCGATTGCAACTGAATGTCTCTGTCGGGAGTGCTTGCGCCCCTAAGTCTAATTCCGCCCGGCGTATGCCCGAATACCGTCTGTAAATTACTTCGTAGAAGCTTATTCTGCTTTCCACGGGGCGTGCCGCCACGGGCGCTTTTAATATTTTGCGTAAGCACCCCGTACGCCTTTCCGCCTATGATGCGGTTCTGGTATTGGCGGTGTACTTCTTTCTCCAAATGGTTCAAGTCTTGCTCGGTAAACGCATTCGTGATGCGCTCATTAAATTCGTGGACCGCTTGCGGATTATTGATAACATCGTTGCCCTCGATTTTTTCCCGCAAAATATCCAGATCGCCCGGTTTAAGCTGTCGGGCGTCCAGCTCCAAAAGATTTAGGACGGTTGGTATCTCCATGCCTGGCGGAAGCGGCTGGCCTGGGTTTTCGAGCATCCACGCCCGACCCTTGTCAATCTGGCTAGACATAGTTTCAAAGGTTTGTTCCTGGGCTCTGTTGACCGCCAGTTCGGCCTCTTTTTCCTTTTTCATTGCTGCGTTATGCGCTGCTGTAACCAGGCGGTCTGCTTTGGCTTCGATCCGCGTGATCGTCTTGTCCCGTCTGTCCAGCGAGAGATTTGTATAGACGGGTTCATTTAACTCATTTACGCCCGTTCGCAACTCTTTTAAGAGAATCTCCAAATCGTCGGGTTCTCCTGCTTCCACGGCGTCGCTGACACGGCGGCCGATCCCATAGACGTCGATATCTTCAAGGAAGCTTTGTTGTTCCTTATTTATATCGTTAGCATCCCAAACATTCGCCATACCGTAGTCGGCGATTTCCTTTAGGCGTTTTGCGACATTCAGTTCTCGCGTCTCGTCATTTTCTATCTGCGCTATCCTAAAAACTTCTACCTTGCTCGTTTTGTCCCACTCGCCCTCGCTGTATTGCTGCCAGCTTGTGGTCAAGTTGGTCATAATCTGCGGCATGGCGGACGCGACCGAAGAAGTCGTATTAGTCAGAAAGCGCCTGCGGACAACGGGGTCGGAGATATTGCTTGCCTGCGCCTGGGCCTGCGCTAAAAGGCTTTGCTCCACCCTGGTGCGCTGGTCATGTAAGCCAAGCGTTTCGCCTGCTTCGTTCTTCCAGTATTTACTCTGCACATTTTGATACTTTGAGTTGTGAGCAGCCTGCGTCAAATGTGTGCTGAACTCTGCGTCCGCTGTTGCAAGCTTTGTAGCGCGTACCTGCTTGAGCTGCGTGCCGAACCAATTGAGCCCCTCGTTCATTACGTTAACGCCGAGCTGGGCATACGCACCAGCCGCCATGCCGAACTTTCCAGGGTCCGCACTGGAGCCGAGATACTGGCCGGACGTCTTGGTCGGCAGCGGGGTCTGTCTTCTATAGATGGGTATTTTCATAAGTTACGCCTGCGCCAGTAGAGAGCCTGCTTTTGATAACCCTTGCACCAGGGTCGAGGCGGCGTTGAATTTTGACGCTGTCCTGTATTGCCGCGCATACAGCCGCTGCAAGTTTGCATTCAGCCGAAAGTTGGTTGCCTGTTCCTCGAACTCGCCTGCTTCAACCGAGGCCACCATAGTGCGGCGTGCAATTTCCTCATCGGCCTCGCGTGCGCTTTCCTCCATAACCAACCGTGCCGTTCCCGAATCTGCTACGACGCCAGCTTTGTTGTAGGCGACGATCGCGGGGGCGATCACTTCGCGCCTGAAGTCCTCACGAAACTCTATATTTGACATTTTGTTGACAAGCGTACGCCACTCGGCCTTTTGCTTTGCAGCTTCAGCGTTGCGTGCCGCAATTTTTGCGTTGTACTCGGCGGCGGCCGCTCCGGCGCTACCCTGGCCTCCCTGGCCGATAAAAGAACCCATTGCACCTAAAGCGGAAGCCCCCGCACTAGCGTAGGTGGCGTAGGTCGCAAAAGACGTCGCGGCGGCGGCAGTGGTTGCGGTGGTCGTGGCCGCTGCGGCTAGTGGTACTGCTTTAACTGGCATTGATTATCCTTGCGTATAAAAAGTGATCTGAGTTATCCGGGCCGTAATTCCGCATTAGCCCCTCGCGTTCAAAACCGAGAAATTCCAAAAACCTTTGTGCAACTTTCCAATCTTCCCGCGCCGTCGCCTGGAGGCGTTTGTAGCCATGCTCAATTATCATTGCGTCTATGTGGTTTTTTACCGTAACAATTACCGGGCGCTTGTGCTTGGCGACCATGCCGGAAGATAAAAACCACGCCTCGGCAAACCCCGACCAAATCGGGTATATGCCACCAGAAGCAATAAGGTGCCCATTAGTCAGCAAAGAGATTGCCTGCCCCGGCACTGCCATCTGCTTAATGGCGTCGTTTTTTACCGCCCCTATTTCTGAAAACTTATGTACGTCGGGACGTGACTGTAAATCGTCCGCATGTTCCGGCACAAAATCGACAACTTTGTACATTATTCGTATGTCTGCATCCTTGCGAATATTCCAATCACAGTCATTGGTAAGGGCAAATCCTGTCTCACAAAGATGTAGCCGTCCTGGTCATATCCGGCAGGCATGTCGATTTCCTTGTCACCCGTAAACAGCGGGATCGGTTCGTCCATTTCATCCGCTCCCGATCGGAACGGAATGCGATCGAGGTTCGTAAGGGAATTACCGACCAGTGCATTTACAGATCGGTACAGTCTGAGGTTAACCTCGTCGATACGTTTAATCTTGCCTTGGGCGCTGCCGTCGGTTGCGCCAGCCTCAATACGCATAGTCTGCATCGTACTGTCGAAAGGCAAACCAGCGTGCGCCTTCGTCACACTTCGATCGAGCGTTACCGCGCCGGAGCTGACTGCTTTTTTGGAGTGCGTCGCACCGTTGCCGTTAATTGAAATGTTTTCCGCTTCCAAATGCGACAGGCCAGACAAACTTGACGCAGACGTGCCGGAATAGGTCAGGCCGCTGTCAACAAAGAATGCGTCCTCGACGTCGGAGCCAAAGTCGAAGCTTTTAAGATACTCGACGTAGCGTTTGGTCGCCCCGTTTATCGTTCGGTTGACAATCAGCCACACTTCGTCCTCGGACGTGCCGGGGATCGTCGCAATGCTTTCGACCAGTGCGTGCGACTGACTTGTCGCCGCCAGGCGTGTGTCGTCCGACGTCGCCACCGTCAGGTAGCCCGTGCCTGCGCGTGCTGTTTCAATTATGGTCACTACATTTGTCGAAACCGTCGCCGTAAAATCTGCATGTGCATTTATTGCTGTTTGTAGCTTTGTGGCGCTCGTATTGTTGTTGGTCACGGGACGCCAATTCAACGCAGTCGACGGATCTGATGCGCCAACCGCTTCCGACGTAAAAGTAACTGTCGTCCCGTCCGACTTTTTTAGATCCACAGTCGACCCTACTGCCACATTCGCATAGTCGGTTATTGTGACCGTCGCAGTGCCCGACACGCCGCCGATCACATGGCGATGCCAGGCGACAACCTGTTCGTCGCGTCGATAGGTCATGCCCAGGAGTACGCCGTCGTTTCTCACCATCCAGGCGACACTGTCCGGCTCCTGGCCGTACGCCATTTCCTTAACGCCGCCCTCGGTCGCATGTTCTGCAAGTATGCTCAGATCCGGCGCAATGTAGCCGTCCGTGTCGAAGTCATAAACCAGCTCGCGTATTTTGCGCGAGGCACGCTGTAAAAACAAAACCGCGTTTCCGCATTGGAGCGGCTGGACATTCGCCGAGCCAAACGCCGACTGTTGTTTGATCTGTACATTTTTGGGCGTGATCGGTTCATCCGCGCCGCCAGCCCGTACGACAAACTCGCCGCCGGATGTACCCACAAGTAGCGACCTTGAACTGGAAAGAAAGCGTATAACATTTACCTGGTTGGAACCGAGCGTGTACACCAGGGCACTGTCGTCGTCGGTGCCTGCTGTAAAGTTTTCAAAGTCTCCCGACACACTAAAGTACACAGTCTGGGGCTGCTCGTCTGTCCCGGCGAACGTCAAACGCTGCTCGTAGAAAGCGACAGCGCGTGGATAGCCCGTACGCGGTGAGAAGGCACCTAGCGCCCATTCGTCGTCTGCGACCAGCTTGCCTACGACCGTAATGCTTGCCGAGGCACTTTCGTCTGTGACATCATCCGACGGCGCGAGCAACAGCGTATCCTCGGTCGCTTTTACAATTAAATAGCTTTTGTTGTTTCCGCTGGTTGAGGCACCCGAAACGGTGATCTCCTGGTTGTCCTTAAAGCCCTCGTCGATCCAGTTTTTATTGCTGTCGACTATACGGTCGTTATGCTCAAGACCAGTGCTACTGGGGTCACCCTCCGCAAAGCTTATCGTGCTGCTTGTGTACGTCGGCTCAAGCTCGCTATCGAAGACATCGTTTTCCTGTACAGCAGCCGTGCAAACCGTTGTGCTTGTAATTGCCGTTATTTTTGCATAGCCGTGGTGCAGCTTTATCAGGCGGCCCACGTCGGTGCTTTCAAAGCCGCTGCCGCCATTGATGCCCGTAACAGCAGAGGCGGTCACTGTGACCGACCCGGTACGCCCACTCGCGGTCAGGGTAGTGTCCGTCGTGTTGGCATCGAGGAACGGGCCTCGCTTAAAATCGACATCCGTTATCGTCCAGGCCGTGTGCGAAGTGCGTGCAATTTTGCGGACAGGCTTTTCGGGGTGGACGACATACATAACATCGCCCGATTGTGCAAACTTCAGCGTAGCTAGATCGGCGGTCGCATACGTTGTAGTTACCTCGACAGCCGTCGCGGGAGATCCAGAGGTTACCTGGCCGCCATCCTTGTAGATCCGAAAATAGTTGTTACCGAACTCCAGGACGTAGGCTTGTGTCACGTTAAACTGAAACGGCACCAGGCGCGTCTCCAGCGAGCTGGTTTTTACTTCCGCCACAAATCGCGTGCCCGGTCGGCGTGTGGCACCGCCGTGCGGGTGGATCAAAAAGTTCTCCAGGGTTTCGCATCCCTGGAAATATTTTTGCAGGTCGGTGCGGCCACTAAGGCGCGGAGATAACTCTCCCGCTACAAACGAGGTAAATGCAAAATTCGCGTTCGCCATCTACAGCCTCGAATTAACCAATAGATCAGCTTGTATCGAACCGCTCGCGGTTACGTTGTTCAAAGCACCGGGGGTGCCTTCCGTCGCATCAATGAAACGGGCCTCGCTCAGTTTGTTGTCATACAACTGGTACATCGCACCCGTTAGACTGGTCGACTGTACCAAGGCGTAACTTGTGTCCGCCGCCAGGCGTGCGGCAATCGCTTCGACCAGCGATTGGTCGTACTCGTTGGGGTCCATGACCCGCGCAATATAAATCAGGTTGAGGGTGTCTTCGTCGCACTGGATTTTTCTGCCTTCAACGCGGAAGTCCACGTCCAGGTATTCCAGACGGAGAACGCGGAGACAATATGGATCTGTGGGAAGAGTAAATTGGTTACTAAAGCCAAAAGGCGCACTGTCACTGTCGGCGGCCAAAGTCGTCCGCTTGATCGCGCAGTTCCACGGGTGTGCCCGTAGCACGGCGTCGCGGACATAGTCATACCGCTGATTGGTTATGCGTGCAGACTTGCTGTCTTCGCCGCGACTAATGATATTGGATGCGCCCAGCATATTTAGTGCGGAGTTAATGATATCGACTTCACTCGCCATTCGCGGCTCCTAAGAATACTAGCAATACTTTTCGGTTTCCGTGATGGGGCAACACACGGTGCAGCTCATCACTGGTGTAGATCAGCGCATCACAGTAGTGCGCCATGTGTTCCTCTGTTGGGTTAGCAAACTGGAACACGCCGCCCCGAAACTCGTCGGGCTTTGTTAACAGAACAGAGGCACTCCACTCGCACCAGGTCATGTGGTCCATGTCTCCGGTGTCGAAGTGCCAATCGTGGCCGTCCTGGTTTCGTTCGATCGTCGCGTAGCTTTTGTCCGTAACGCTTGCACCCAGCGTTTGCATCTCTGCGACGACCTTGTGGATCACGCCAACATCAAACGGTACGCGCCCGGTAAAGCCTGTTAAGTGCTTCGCTTCGTCCGGGGTAAGAATATCTCGTATATAGTTTCGCATAAAAGTCTAGGGGAAGCGCGAGCGCCACTTCCCCCGAACCTTTTAGTTAGTCAACGACGTAGGTAATGATGAAACTTAAGTCGCCAGCGGTATCGCCAGCAGCGTCAGTCTCAATACCAATGAGCTTGTGTCCGCCAGGGTCACTGGATAAACCAGCGTCTTCCCAGACACGTTGTCCCATTGTGTTGATGTCGCGTGCTTCAAACGCAACTTCCGTACCTGTGATAACGGCAGCACGGAGATCGGTTGTAGCTGACGCATAAGCGTCGACATCGATCACAGTGGTGTCTCCATCGTCTTCGTACAACCCGACGTGCATTGTTACAGTAGAACCAGAATCGAGATCGTCATTAAAGATCTTAATGCTGATTACTGCTGCGCCTGTCGGAATTGGTGCCAGCATAATCGTATCGCCAGCGGACAGGTCGCCTGCCGCTAGGGCGATCGTACCACACGCAACACGCTGCCGACCATGCAACTGGTAGACCGGGCTATGTACGCGAGGTGACGCGAGATGATTACTAGCGAGGGTTTGATTAACATTAGCCATTACTCATGCCCTCCTATTCCGAACAGAGGATTTGAACGACTTTTTCCTCTTCCATGCGAGTGGCACCGAACTGGGCACACACATAGACTTGGGTTGAGTAGCTCTTATCCGCACGTTGCGTGATTTGGGTCATCAGGTCTTTACCTACAGCCAGGGTCAAACCGTCTTCCGCCCATGCCAGAACCTGGCGCTGAGAGGAAGCGTTGGTGTTGAGCCGGGTCGAGGTAATGAACTCGAAGCCCATGAAAGTATTGATCTCACCTTGTACTAATGCTTTTCGTACCAACTACAGTTTTCACTGCCGCGTGAGCGTTTGTGGTCTGGACTATCCCTTCACCCTTGCGGGTGTCGCCCGTCTAGTCTCTACACCTTCCCATCACTGGGCTTGGCTCGGGATTAGCAGTTAAGCCTTCCCCGAATTTGAGCGAGTTTCGGCAACCAGTTTCCTGGGTGCTAGGCAAAATTTACCGTGTTAAAATCGGCACTAGTTACGGTGCTATCGTTCAAGAGGTCTTCAATCTGTTCGGGATGAACAGCGATGTACCTTTTGATCGACGGATCAACATTGTTCTGATCAAGCACTTTTTTTGCGCTGACCAATTTTGCGATTGTAAGCCCACTGGCTGGTGAACCTACAGCAACCTTCTGACCAGCGGGTAACGACGTTGTCGTGCTACCACTTTTCCCGGTCTTCGCGTCGCCATCCAGTGCCGTGATTATGGCATCGTCCATAGCACGCCCAACGGCATAAGCCGCTGCGTTTGCGTACGAACTCGTTGGATCAATCAGCATTGCGACCTTATCGGCATCGTCGATAAGATCTGCGTACTCCCAATGGTCCATTGTGACCATTCGCCTGGAGTGTGGCGTCTCAGCAAGCGGGGTATCCCCATGCCTGCTCGTCTTTTTTTGCGCCACCGCGCTGCCTACCTGATCGAAAACATTTCCTTTAACCCGGTTCGTTACTCCGGGCTGGATGCTCTCTGCATCCCCCTGGCGCTAACCAGGGATGAGACTATATCATCACCCTAACAACTAGGGGTCGGGCGCTTCGATCGGACTTCCGATCTACTCCTTGCGGATAGTCGTTGGACCTTCTCTTGCGAGCTTGGCTGCTGATTACCATATCCTTACGGACGTAGGCTTCCCAGCAATTCACCCGATTTGCTTTTGTTCGTTACCGAACAGAGGCGCTTTTCAAAAACGCTTTTTCGCCAGTTACGCTTTCTTCGCGGACGGCACGTCGTAAAAGACTGCCTTTCTGTTGTGACAACATTTGCACATTTGCGCTAAATTGTTGCACAAAGGCAGTCGTGATTTGTGTAGACATTACACAGTCCTTTCACTACTGGTTTGTACAATTAGCGGCTACCCGTCAGATGACGGACCAGTGCTTACATGTTTGCGGGGGCTTAAAGCTTGTCCCGACTTTCATCGCCTGGCGTCTGCAACGGGGCTTACGCTTTGCCGTCGCATTAACCTGGCAATGTTATGCAGCAGGGGCATCCATGTCTGGATATCTTTCTTGCATAAGACGTTTCACCTGTTCCACGGTATCTCCGTGGCTTGGGTGTCTGCGATCCCAATAGGGACTATCGGGCCGCATTAAAGTATTAATTTCTGTCTGTGCTTCGTCGGGCGTACGCGCATTCGTTTCGCCTGTCCGCACAATTCTGTCTTCGCTGATGTTGCCGCGTATCCAGTTGCCTGCGTTCATTAGCGTTTTAACAAACGCGGGGTGCTGGCGTAGTGGTCGGCCATCTTCCAGAATAAGGTTTGTCAACCCGTCCTCGGCGAACTGATCGATAAAGTCGTTGCCTTGTTCAAGACGCTCCTCAAACGCCGCACCAAACTCCTGTTTAAGTTCGTTCGTTGTATTGTTGAGCGCGACTTCCACATCGAGCGTATCCTGGCCCTGCTGGGCACCTGCAAAGTCAATGTATTCCTTCACCAGGTTCTGTGCCTGCTGTTGGCTCAGCCCGTTGGCGTGCGCCTTCTCGCGCCACCAGCCGATAAAGTCCTCGTTCACGCCACTGCCTTCGGGGGCGTTGGACGTGTCCAGCTCGTATGCGGCGGCGTTCTGGGGTCGGCCCAGTTTGTCGTACACCGCGTTCCAATCGTTCTCGTCGGCCCACTTGCCGGGTATCGCAATCTTGTCCGCGCCAATCATGGACTGCGCGTGGACATAACTCTTTGCGAGTGCGCCCGTGTCGGTGAACGTCGCGAGACTAGGGTGATCCCGTACGTCTTCGGGTAAACTATCGTGCCATGCAACTTCCGTTCCAGACGTCGCTTCCCCGGCATCTGCCGGAGCGTCCGCTACCTGTTCGTCAGCCATCAATATCAATCTCCTCTATGGTGGGTGGGGGTGTGTCACTTAAAAAACTTTGTACCATCAATACAACCGAACGCTGTCCGTCGCGGAAGGCTGTCTCTGCCGCGTCCGTCGAAAAGACGGGGCGGTGTATGTGAAAGCGGATCTGCAAGTCTTTCAAAACTTCCTGTCCGTCGTCGGTATTAAAAAGCGCCCGGTACGTTGCCCTTAGATCTTCCGGCTTCACGCGACAGCCTCAAGCGGTTGCGGTCCACCTTCTTCCATCATGCCTTGCGCCGCCTTTACTGCCGGGGCTGCCTTGCCTGCTGCTTCGGCCGCCATCTGTGCCTGCTGCATCTCGGCCTGCTGCTGCTCTTTCTGCTGCCGCTGCTGGCGTATCTGGTTGATTTCAAATTCGCCGCGTACCACCTGCGCCGGAATGCCTAAGACCTTGATGACGTGACGCGCCAGGCCGTCGGTGTCCAGGTGATCTAGGACGCCCGGATCAAGCTGCGCGATCGGCTGCATCATTTCGAGCATACGCACGACCGCCTGCACTTCGGACTGCTTCTGCGCCTTGGCAAGCGGGGAGACGTATTCTATCTCGATGTTATCCGCTGCAAGCTCCGGCGGTGCTTCGGGCAGCAGTTTGTTGCGTAGCATAATGTTCCAGCAGCGCGTTATCAGCGGCTGCAGTAATTCAGCCTGGAGACGTCCCAGGACAGGCCCAAGCAGGCGCATCTTTTCTTCCGTGCGCTGCAACACTTCGGTAGCCGTCATTTGCGGACCCTGGCTCATAATGAGCTGGTCGACATAGAACGCCTGGCGTATCGCATTGCGGCGCTGCTCTTCCATGTTGAGGCCGAGCGGCTGGTTTGCACCAATCTGCAAGGGTTCGATACGGTCGCGTGTTCCCGATCGGTAAAAGTTCAGACCGCCGGGCACGGTGCGGATCGGCAGCATGAAGCCGTCGTCGGGCACAAGCAGCGGCGGGTCCACCTGCTTTTGTGCAGCGCGGAGTGTTATCTCCGACATCTTCGACAAAACTTTGGTGTCACTAAGGCTATTCATTGAAGGGGAACGCCCGTAGCCAAGCTCGTAGGAACTTTTAAGCCACCTGGGCACCACATACGGCAGCTCGTCGAAGCCGCTCTCCGATAGGACAGTCCGCTCTTCGGGCTCTATGTAGTAACTCGCATACGCCTTGTTAATCTGATCGATCTTGCCCTTGTCGCGTTCGTCGCGGGGAAGGACCACATGCACAATCTGTACCTGCTCGTACGGATCTCGCTCGTCAATCTTCAGTATCTTGTCGCCGACGTTTTCTTTTCCGAACTGGTTTATTGCGGCACGCGCAAACATACGGAACTTTCTGTACACCGTATTGACGCGGCCCTTCTCATCTTCCGCCAGGTAGCACTCGGCAATGTGGCGTGTGGAGAAACGGAACGTCGTATCCATGTCCGGCTCGACAAGCATGACGCCCGTGCCGAATAAGATTAGATCGTCGTACAATTCGTGGATCTGTTCCTGGAAGTTGGAACGGTGAAAGGCCGCATACAACACGTCCTCGGTTTGCTCCAGCCATTCCTTCGCCATGTCGTCCTGGTTGAGATCCGTATTGGTAAAGCGCAGGCTGAACCAGGGTGTCGACATATTGGTCAGCATCCCATGAAGCGACGCACTCAGCAGCTCGGCCGCGTGGATCGCAGTGCCGTCAAAGATCAGCTCCGAGCGTTTCGCACCCGGCGTCTGTGACTTCTTCGTTATGTCTGCCTTCCGGGGGCGCATGTAGTCGGCAATCTCTTGCCAGTGGCTTTCCCAGGTCGAGCGTTGTTCTGCGAGGCGTTCCAGCCTTCGCATCAACGCGACAGCGGTTTTATCGGCAGGCATCAGTTAAGCAACTGCCCGGTGGCGGCACCTTCTGGAGGGGCTTCCGTCATAATAGGTTCCTGTTCGACGGCCTTCTTCCGGCGCTTTTTCTTTATGATTTCCTCTTCGTCCTCTTCGATCGGGACGGCACCGACCGGGGTAACGACAGGCGAAGGCTGCGTTACTGCCGCCTGCACCGTCGGAGGCAGCTTCGGTTTCAGATACTTACTCATGTCGATGATCCTTCTTTCTCGCCGGACAGTAGGTGTGGGGAGGTTACGGGCATCTGTTCGGGCAGCAGCCCTGTCGGTCCCGTGAGTATTGTGGAGCTGATACCCTTCTTCCTTTTCAGCCGTTCCTTGAGTTCCGCTTCCTCGGTGCCCTCTGCTTCCAGGGCAGGTGCAGGCGGTAAGGGTGGCGGTGGCGGTATCGGCGGGGGAGCGGGAATTTTCGGTTGTAGAAAGCTCATAGTACTGGCTGGTCCTGGTAGGTTTGCAGAGGGTTGTACGCCGCGTGTGCGGTGCGTTGGGGTGGTACGCCGTTGTTCGGGTTTTCCCGTTGGGCGATCGCGCAGTACCGCCAGGCATCGGCGGCATGGGACGACCAATCGTGCGTGACGGATGTACGGAACGTCCTATTACGCTCGTCGTACTTGCGGTGATAAAATCTGAGGGCTTCCAAACCCTGCTTGCAGTTCTCGCGATCGAACCATGCACGGGGTATCAGCAGCTTGCCTGCGTGCAGGCCATCTTCCAGCGGAAGCTTGGGGAGAACACGAAAATTTATTCCTAAATCCCAGGCCGTCTCCCGGCGACTTTTGCCGCTGCCCAGCTCACGGACTTCGATGTCATGCGGTGCGTTGTGCGTGCCGTAGAGGTAATTCCTTTCGTCCAGCACTTTCGCATAGAACGGCAGACCCTCGCCGCGTGCTTCAAAATAATCGATAACATGTAGTGCGCCTCGGCCTGCCGACTGTGTGAACCAGATAGACGTTGAATCACCGACACCCAGATCCCAATGGGTGTCGACGCGGAGAGCGGGGTCATGCGGGACGTGCGTGATCTGGCCCTGCTCTTCAATTGCTTGTATTTCTTTACCGAATATGGCACCAGGCACCGCCGCTATGAAAGAACACTCAAACTCCTGTTCGTATTGCTCCGGCGTCATAGCGCCGCGAGCTGCTTCCAATTCTTCTTCCGCTAAAATTCCCGTCTCGCTGGCCTTGAACATGGCGCGATACCAGCCGGGTTCGTCTTTCGCCAGGGTCCAGTAATCGTAAAATAAATTATGTCCGCGTGGCGTTCCTATAAATATTGCGTATCCATTGCGATCAGCTAGTGCTGGGCGGATTACTTCAGGAAAGACACTCTCCGGGATATCGGCCGTCTCATCGATTACGATCCCGTCACTGTAAATTCCTCGCAGCCTGGAAGGATCTTCGCCGCCTAGCAGGGTTAGCCTGGCACCGTTAGGCAGGTCGCAGCGCAGCTCTGTCTCATTAAATTTCACTCCTGGTATGCCGCCTGCGAACTGGTGGACGTAATCCCAGGACACTTGTTTCGCCATACGGAATGAAGGTGCAAGGTAGTGAAAGCGTGGTGCCTGCTTTGTACACATGATGGCATCGCGCAGCAGATGATTGATCGCGGCTACCGTTTTTCCCCAGCGGCGATGGCAGACCACTACGGACCAGCGGTGCTTTGCGAGATCCCGGTGGAGCTTCGCCTGGCCGGAGCGCGGCGTATATGGAATAGTTATTTTCGGCATTTACGCGGTCCCTTCTGGGGGCCACAACGTATGCAGTAGGGCACGCCTTTTCTTGTTATCAAATCAGTTCCGCCGCATTTTCGACAGGTCTGGCGGCTCATCTAGTGGACCGTAGAGCTGGGTTCGGCCATCAGGAGGGGCACCAGGCTGTCCAGGTATTCCTTGGCCCCTGACGATTCTGTAAAGCCGTCTACGACCAGCATCAAAGCGTAGGTGTCGCGTGCGGAGCGGAACGTGTACGCGGTGTAGAAGACGTCGTCAGACAGGGACAGGGGCTCCATTCAATACCTATATAATCGTTATAACAACCGGCGCCCTAGTTTTGGGGTGTACGGGGGTCGCCTGGCTCAAAAATAAAAGATTTATCTGGCTCGACTGATCGGAGAACAGTGGGTCAGGCCAAGGTCACCAATACTTACAGCTCAGTCCGTCGCGAAACCGTCGCCAAATAAAACGAAAGATCCGGGAGGGGTAGGTCTAGTTGCGAATGAGAGTGAGCTGCTCTAAGTCTCACGCGTAGTGCTAAGCTCGCGCCCAGCTAACAACACCGCTCGTCTATCATAACTGCTATCACTCTCCCTATCACACTAGGTCAGCAGTCCCTTGTCCTTCTTCTTCTTAATGATCCTCGGATCGTCAGGGTTCTCAACCGCTGCCACCTCATCATCAGGCAGCTCCTCGATCTCTTCCTTGCGTGCATCCTGCACCGCCTTGCCTCTAGCGCCACCAATGTATGTCACGTCACCTGGCCTGGCTCTGCCTGCCTTGTAACGCACGGCTTGCTTCTTCTTAGTCCTGCCACCAAGCAGGTACTGCTTCTTTTGCTTGGGCGTAGTAATACCCCGCGAGATATCCTCCATGCCCACTGTCGCAGTCTGCGGCAAATGGATATTCGCTCGGTCATGCTTACGCTGCATTGCGGCTGTCATTCCGGCTGGCATAATATTAAGCTCCTCTAATAGTTGGCCCGGTTGCTGCTTTTGCTGAGCAACCTGAGATTGCCCTTGCTGTTGTTCCTGGGGTTGCCGTCCTTGTGGTCCACATCCTTGCCGCTGCCTTTGGCACCCATCTTAGCGCGTGCTGCGTTG